>ERZ869979.78-NODE-78-length-24228-cov-4.353981_pt1 | contig 24228 bp, 16 predicted proteins | sample MGYA00521269_ERZ869979 | MGnify/ENA primary metagenome ERZ869979 (study PRJEB32232, sample SAMN07284974) | human gut metagenome | biome: human-associated habitat; material: feces | host: Homo sapiens | place: Tanzania | collected 2014-04-05 ... | reverse complement strand
AGACTAACTCCTACAGTACTCTCTGCCGTCTGGAGCAAAGATCTGAGCTGCTCATCTGAAATATCCTGTTTTGCCGCCTCATTTTTCACATACATAATGATATCAACTACTTTATCAGGATCAGAAACCAGAGAATCAATCTCGTTATCTGTAATAATTTCCTGCACAGTTTCAGTTGCATCAGATGCCATAACTGTTGCTGCCGGTGATGTGCACATAAGTGTTCCTGCAATCATAAGTATTCCCATTTTCTTTATTATCATGATCAATTACCTCCAGATTATTCTGCTAAAATCTGTTTTCTGTTACCGGGCTATTATAACATCTCACCTCAACCGTCTGTAAAATAAATTTCCTCGTGTTTTCTAGTACTATATATCTTGGCTCCCTATGCCCCTTATCTTCATAATTCTTTTGACATTTGTTCAAATTTTTTTCACATCTTAAACAAAATTCTATCATAATTTGCCGATATAATAAAATCATAAAAATAATACATCAAACATTATTTTTATAATTTTCTTTTTCATATGTTGATTGTTTTAAAAACAATCGACTCTCCTTCCTTTTAAAAATAAATTTGAACGTAATATAAAAAGCATCCGTCCAGCCAGCGGATGCTTTTTATTTATAAAATTATTTATCCCTTACTTCAGGAACCCTGTTTTTCAGAAAACATATTTGCCAGCTGTGCAAACTGCTCCAATGTCAGAGCCTCACCCCTTATAGTCAGATGTAATCCACAGGCAAGAATTGCTTTTTCAATGGTTTCCTTGTCAAATGAAAGCTCCTGTGAATTCTTCAGTCCGTTAACCAGCGTCTTTCTTCTCTGATTAAAGGACGCACGGATCAGACGGAACATCAGCTTTTCATCCAGCGTCGTTACCGGCGGATTCTGATGCCTTGTCAGACAGATCACTGCACTTCCTACCTTTGGTCTTGGCATAAAACAGTTTGGTGGTACATTCGCCACGATATACGGCTCTGCGTAATACTGAACAGCCAGTGACAGCGCACCGTAATCTTTTGTGCCCGGACCAACTTTCATTCGGTCCGCTACTTCTTTTTGTACCATTACGGTAATTGAATCAATCGGAACTTCACTTTCAAATAATCCCATGATAATCGGCGTTGTAATATAATATGGCAGATTTGCCACAACTTTAATCGGTTTCCCGTCATTGTGCTCCTCTGCCAGTTTTTTGATATCTACTTTAAGAATATCCTGATTGATAACCTGAACATTATCAAATTCTTTTAAAGTATCTTCCAAAATTGGAATTAACGCCTTATCGATTTCCACCGCAAACACTTTTCTGGCAGAAGCTGCCAGATACTGGGTCATAGTCCCAATTCCGGGACCAATCTCCAGTACAAAATCATCTTTTGTGATTCCTGCTGCGCTTACAATTTTATCAAGTACATGGGAGTCAATTAAAAAATTCTGTCCGAATTTCTTCTGAAAAACAAAATCATATTTCTGTAATACTTCAATCGTATTCTTTGAATTTCCAAGATATGGGACTGCCATATTTTTTTCTCCCTTTTTTATCTACTTTTTCATCTATATTTTTTATCTGAAGACTGCTCCTGTTATGATATCTTACAGGTTAAAGTCTTTTTCATAAAGCATAATTCGTCCGGTTACATCCAGATGACGTTTTGCTACTTTTTTGCCTGGACGTCTGCCCAGTCTGGAAGCTTTTGCAATTGCACTATCCATCATTTCCCTTACCTGTCCGACGCAGACTGGGTCATCTTCATACTGATTATCGCCAATCAAAGAATATACCGCAAGTACTGCAATATCATCTACCTTATACCCTTTTTCCTTGGCATAAGTTTTGGCGAACGACACCAGCTCGTCATTGGTAAAAACCGGAATCACAATCCTCGAATCAAATTTCTCCATAAATTCCGGGTAATCCTGTTTCAATGTATAAATTCCAGCTTTTGAATCTTCCAGAATAACAGTCAGACGATTGGTCTTGAATTCCATCGCTTTGGAAAGATTCTCAACAGTCTCTGCACTCATCGCAGATGCATGTCCGATTGCCAGAAATCCTCCGGAAAGTTTATCTACAATAAATGCAGGGTCTTTTTTATTTAACACTTCTGCTGTCAGATAAGCTACTTTTGCACCTTCCATCTGGCGTTCTTTGCAAAGTGCTTTAATCAGGCTTTCTGAAAATCTGGTTTTTCCTGAACCGGAACGTCCGGTTACAATCATATTTCCTGCCTTGGAAGTCTTTTCACACGCAGATTTCTGTGCGATATCCAGAGCTTCCTTTACCTGTTCTTTCATCCCTGGAATTGGTGCAAAATAAGTAAAGAGTCGTCTGTGTTCTTCATCCGTCAAATGATGACGAAGCACTTTTTCCGGTTCTGGTTCTACTGATTCTGGTTCTACTTCTGTAACCGCTTCAATTTCCTGAACCGCTTCTGACTCAGCATTTTCTTCTTCTGACTCCACTGACTCCTCAAGCACCCACTGTGCCGGTTCACTCTCTCGTGCTTCTTCTACTTCAACCGGCTCTTGTTCTGTTTCAGCAGATTCTGGCTCTTGTTCTTCCTGTGACTCTTCTGTTTCAACAGATTCAGCCTCTTCGATTTCCTGTTCTGATTCTTCTTCAGCTTCAACCACTTCTTCTGATTCTGTCTCAGCCTCAACGGATTCTTTTTCTTCTGGCTCTGTCTCAGCTTCTACCGCTTTTTCCGCTGTTTCTTCCTCCGCTGTCACAACTGCTTCTGCCATTGCTTCTTCTACAACATTTGATAAATCAACCGTTGCATCGGTTTCTACTGCATTTTGACGGGCTGCTTTTATCTCTTCTAACGGAAGCTGGATAGTTGCATCTTCCGGCACTTCCATTTCTGTTTTTGCTTCAGATTCGTTTTCTTCTGCAATTTTCGCTGTTTCTTCCTGCAGTTTTGCTTCTACTGCTTTTTTCTTTTCAAGTTCTTCTTCGATTTCTTTTTTAATTTCTTCCGGCATCTGAATTTCCGGAAGCGGTTCAAAATCTGGTTTAACTTCCGGAGTTTTAATAAATTCCGGCATCTTCATCACTTTCGGCTGTTCTGTCAGTTCCGGTTTTACTTCTGCTTCTGCCCCGGATTCTATTTTCTTAACCGGCTCCGGTTTCGGAAGCTGAAATGCCTCTGATTTAACTGAATTTGCTGCCTCCTCTGATTTTACCATAGTCTGCGCAGTCTGATTCAACATCTTTGCTGCCGCCTGAGTTGCCGCACTTACACTTGCCGCTGTTCTTGCAATACGTACTGCTTTCGGTTCTCCATAAAGTTCCTTATATTTTTCTTTCTCTGCATCCGTCAGCTCCGTATACTTCATTTTCAGCTCCAGAGCTTTCTTTACATATTTTCCGTCGCTGAACCAGAGAACCATTTCATCACATTCTGCGATACATTCGTCGCGCATGCCGGCTCTTGCATACAATCTTGCCAGTTCATAAGCCCAGCGTTCTGTATACTCACTTGCTTTATATTTCTCTAAGATTTTAATCTGATCCTCAATCGGATTTTTTCTTCCTTTATAAATCTTATATTTTAAAATATAACGGTTGTTATCATTTGGAGAGAGTTTCAGAAATTGATTATAGTACTTAACTGCACTTTCATAATCTGTCATCTTTACGGACAACTCTACCAGACGATATAAAATCAGCTTTCCGCTCGGTGCTCTCTGATAAGCCAGCAGAAGCAGTCTGAGACTGTCATCATACCGTTTATTAACCTCGTAGATTTCACTTACCATACAAAGAGTTCTTGCACTTCTGACACGTCTCCACTCAATTGTCTCTACAACATTCAGAGCTTCTCTGTAATCCTGCTTCTCTACCAGATTGTTAATCTCATCCAGTCTCGCACGGTATTCCTTTTTATCCAATATTTTCACCTCTGTTAGATTCATGTACGCCCAAAACCAGCCGTACATTCGATACTTTCTTTTGCTGCGTTTATTGTAAGTATATAACGTATATTAAGTCTTTACTATTAATATTTGCCACACCGGGACACAATACCCATAGTTAAGTTCAGTGTATCATACCCATGATTAGATGTCAAAGTCTTTCCCAAAGGCGAAAAATTGTATATTCTCTGCACGTTCCTGATATTTCCAGAGATGCAATTACTGCAAATGACTTATCGAAATACCTGTGAAATCAATTCTGCGCTTTTTTCTGCAAACAGTCTGCTCCAAAATGCGAAATCCGACCACTCATTTGGAAGATAATCATCTGTCGGTTTGATTTCAAGCCCGATAATCAAAAGCAGTCCTCCTATCAAAAAAATAGTCCACAAAATGTCAACCGCATCTTTTCGGATTCCATTTTCAAGTTTTCCACTGTATGTTTTTTTACATTTTATCAACAACATACTCCAGGCGCTGCCCCACAACATAGCACAGATTACATTTCCCAAAATCGCATACAAATCTCCTTCCCATTTTATTGTTGCACTGCCTGCCATTGCGGTTTCTAATTTTTCTTTTACTTCTTCTCCTGCCATTTCTTCATAATGTACCCAAAGATAACGGTAAACCTGTTCTTTTTCTCCACGAATCAGACACACATTTTTTTCACGTTTCAGCACGCCCCGCACATATAGGCTCTGCTTTCCCATTTTTAATATTTCTCCCTCGGCATTTTCTGTATGAAAAAGAGACTGTGCCAGTTTTTTTCCAATCACACATCCTTTTCTGTCCTCTGACTGGACAAACGTGCCACACACAAGCCTGTCTCCCTGCAGATGTTCCATATTTCCATACACACGGTAAACTAAAACTCTGCTATTTTTTTCAAGCTCGCTTTGGATGGATTTTTTCTCCAGTTTCTGATAGATTGTAATATCTTTGACAAATTGTTTTGTCTCTTCATCCGCTTCCTGCCAAAACGTATCGACCTGTTTTCCTGTTATTTTATTTTTGCCAAAATCCAATAACAGCCAGCCTCTCTGTGCTTCAAGTTTAGTGCGGATAACCAGCCCGAGCAGAATCATTACAGTCAGACAACAGGCATAAATTATACTTATACTTACACTTTTTCTTATTCTTCCCGCAAACGTATCCTATCACCCTCTTCTACATATTTATTGGAACTGATAATAATCTTTGTTTTATCTTCTATCGTACTTTGTATTGCAACATAAGTGTCATCTTTCGAAATCAGAGTAACAGGAGTCTCTTTTGCTTTATACTCACTGCCTAGAATCCCTTCTTGTTTTTCTACCGTCAGTACATAGTAACTGCCCTGCGACTGCCTTAATGCACCAAGAGGAATCACTTCATCATAGCTGTCTGATTCTTTTATATAAGAATACGAACCTGTTTCTCCGATGGTACAATTCTTGCTTTCAAGTGTCCCATACCAGAAATTTTTATCGAGTCTTGTAACCGAAACTTTTTCACTTTCACGTTCTCCCAAAAATGTCACATCAATGGTGTCTCCATTTTTTATGATTCCTTCCTGTTCTTTTGTTATCGTTCCCCTTACCATTAAATTTCCGGTTGCAATCTGGATTTGTTCACTCCCTGTTGTGATAACGCCTGCACTTAAATCTTCTGAAACAAAGATTCCATCGACATTCGCTGTCACAATGCCATTTTTTAGTTTTAATGTTTTCAGTTTTTCCAGACGTGCGTTTGAAGCATCAATATCTACCTGAATACTTTCCTCGCTTAACCGGCTTGCCTGCTGATTTTTTTCTTCATTTGCCTGCGTATCCGCATCACTTTTTTGTGCAAGTTCATACTGTTTTTGCGCTGTTTCATAAGCATTTGCCTGACTCTGCACGGTGTCTGCAAGGCTCTGCACTTTTTCATTTAGGGCATCCATCTGCTGATTCCATGCCTCTATCTCTGATTCTTCGGCATCTTGGGGCGCAGTTTTTTCAAATGCCTGTGCTTCCTCCACGCCTCTTTGATACGCTGACTGCGCCTGCTGTAATTCCTGAAAGGCTGAATTTAAAGTTATTTCGGCAGACTCTGTTTCTGATACACGTGCATCCGCCTGCCCCTGTAATTTTTGTTGTTCTAATGAAAGCTGTAATTTTTCCAGATTCTGCGTTTCGTTCTGAATGTTTTGTTCCAGATATTCACCGTCAAACTGTAAGATTTCCTGATTTTTGCTCACCGTTTCTCCAGATTTTACAAACAACTTTCCTATCTTTTCTGATTCTGGAAGAAACTGTCCTGAAATTTCTCCTGCTTCAACAACAATACTGTTTTCCACAACGGTCTTTAACGTTCCCTTTTTTATCTGACCGGTGCTTACCTTTGCAAGCAGTGCACCCGAAATTCCATTTGCAAGCAGACTGCATACCACCATAAGCGTAAAAAACAATACCGTAATTTTTCCAATTTTTTGCTTCATCTTTCTTTCCTCTATTCTTTGATTCCACATGCTGCAATTCCCTGTTCCAGATATTCCTGTCCCCACAGATAAATTAAAACCGGTGGAATCATCATCACAAGCGACGCCGTAAACATGCTTCCAATCTGTCCTTCTGTCATCTGCGAAAAATACAGCGAAAGCGGAAGTTTTGCCTTTGTCTTTAAAAATGTCATCGGCCGTTCAATCGTATTCCAGTTTTCCAGCAGATTTAAAATCAGACACGCCAGAATCCCTGAGCGTCCTACAGGAATCCCGATATACCAAAAGCAGGAAAATGCACCTGCTCCATCCACTTCTGCCGATTCCAAAAGTGCTTCCGGTATTTCTTTAAAAAATTTATAAAGTAAAAAAACCGGAAAGGTTGAAAACATTTCCGGCAATACAACTGCCCACACGGTATCAATCAGATTTAATTTTGACAGCACCAGATAATCAGAAACCATTGTGACCTGAAATGGCAGAATCATCAGCATCACATAAAGAAAAAACAAAACTTTTCTGCCTCGAAATTCATATCTTGCAAACGCCCATGCTGCCGGCATCGCAATCACTAACTGTCCAATTACTGCTCCTCCGCTCTGGCGCACCGTATTCCAGAACATCACAAAAAAATCCGGTGAGTCCAAAAGCAGTTTTACAAGAGAAGCAAGTGTCGGATACTGTGGAAGCAGTCTTGGATGAATCCATCCACCCGAATTTCCAAACACTGCACCATAACAGGTATTAATTTCCTCTTCTCCCATCAGAGAATTACCTGCCATCAACAACACCGGAAACCAGAGCAGAATACAGAGCAGTCCCATGATGATTACAAGTACGGTTCTCTTTTTTTGCATCTTCTCACTCCCATTTCTCATTTTTCCATAGCACTGCCTGCAGAAAGATTCCGACAAAGATTGTCAAAAGTATCGCCGAAGCACTCATTTTTTCGATGTCCAGCTTAGAAAACCAGTTATTAAATAAATGCTGAAGCATATAGATGCTTTGATGTGGATAATCTCCTGCGACCAGATATGCTTCCCGGAATACCCGAAAGGCATTGACAAATGATAAAATGCCAATCACTGCAAACCCGCTTTTCATCTGTGGAAGGGTCAGATACCAGAAACACTGCCACAGTCCTGCTCCGCTTACCTTTGCCGACTCATACTGTTCTCTTGGGATTGCCGAAAGTGCCGCCATCCAAAACACAATGTCATAGCCCAAATTTTTCCAGAGATACGAACCGATTAAGATTCCAAACGCATAAGGGGTATTCATCCAGTCCTGTCCCTGTATGCCAAATAGTTTCAGCATTAAATTCACTGCGCCTTTTTCATCAAATAAGATTCTCCAAAATACCACCACAGAGACCGCTGGAACCGCCATCGGCAGTAAAAAAGCAGTTTCCAGCTTTCTTCCAGTTTGTCCCATTGTATCTAAGAGCACTGCCACACCAAACGACAAAATCAAAAGCAGTGGAATACAAAGCACAAGAAAATGCACGGTATGTGCCACTGCCATCTGAAATGCCTGATTTTCCAGTACCGTTTTATAATTTTTCAAACCGGTAAATACCGTTCCTGTCACATTGAAAAATGAACGCCTGAGTACATCCAAAAATGGAATCAGTACAAAAATTCCAGTTCCAGCAAGACTGGGTGCTAAAAACACCCAGACTTCTTTTTTTGTTTTTTTATTCTGACAGATACGTGCTGATTTTCTGACTTGCCATCTTTGCTGCTTCGCTGGCTGTTTCCTTTCCCTCATAGCAGTTCTCCATTTCTGTCTGAAGCGTATTTAATACCACTGAATTTGGAAGATACGGCTGACTTAAGTTATGAATCATATCAATATAATGCTGCACCGTTTCTTCATCCGGATATCCATATCGAAATTCCAGCCGTTCTCCGGTTGCAGGGTCTTCTGTAGAAGAATAGACATCCATATTTTTGGCTTCACTTGAATTGACATACTTGACCATATAGTTTAAGCCATTTTCTGTAACAGAAAATCCATCGTAAGTGTCATTCTGCTGTACTTCATCGGAATACAGGGCAAATAAAAACTGCTGTGCAGATTCTTTTTGCTTGGAATTTTGATTAATTCCGGTAATCGTATACGGCACATAAATATTTTTATAACTCTTGGCTTCTTTTCCGGCTTCTTTTAAAACTGCATCGTTATACATTGTAGTCATCAATCCCTGATATTCATAAACCTGAACATGGTTCTCATCATAGACTGGACTGTCCCCACTGTAAAAATACTGTTGGGATAATGAACCATTTCCTGTGTATTTCCATTTTTTCTCTACTTTTTTACTGCCTGCATTGTCACAAATCTGTACCCAGTCTGAAATCAAAGTTTCGAGTTTTGCTTCATCTACGGTATTATTCTGGATAAGTTCGTCCTGCATAATTGCGATCAAAGCGGTTGCAGATACATCATGGAATGGGAAGTTAAAGAATCTGTCGTTCGGATTCTTTTTCAGGTATGCATCGAGTGATTCAATACTGTCTAATGCTTTGATGGCTTTTTTATTTCCATACACAACCGGCATCCCGATTCTCGCCGGAAGTGCATAAAGTTTTCCATCTTTTTGGGCTGTATTTTGAACCACATCAAGAAGTACTCCTTTGGATTCAAACTCTGGTTTTAAATCACTAAGATCCATCAAGATTCCCTTGTCAATATAGGAATCCATCGGCATACCGTCTAAAATTAACACGTCTGCTCCCTGTCCATTTAAAAGCTGAGCATTTAAGGAACGAATCTGGTCCTGTGTTACGGTTTCTTTTGTTTCTGCTGCATAAGAATAATCCACACGAATATCTGGATTTTGATTCTGGAAATAGCTGACCGCCTGTTCCACGGTCTTATTTTCATTTAAACTAAATACGGTTATGGTCGTATCTGCACTGCCTGAAACTTCCGAATCAAATCCATAATGACAGAGCACCTTTTTTCCATTCTTGCTATATAAGACATAAAATTCACCCTGACCTGCTTCAAAAAATGACTGGACTTCAAATTCTTCATTGCTCATTTTTCCATAAGCACCATCCATAATGGTTTCTACCGTTTCTCCTGCGGTCTGAAATCTCTGGATTCCTTTCTGATTTAAGCAGTACCATGTTCCATCCTTTCCACCAATCAGTCTGCATCCCGATAAATCTTCTTTCAGCGTAGTCTTGCCCTGGTCTGAAAAATCAGAATTGTCAAAAAACTGCACTTTTTTTCCATCCTCTGTTAAAACTGCCATTGTTTTTCCGGTATCGGAAAGTGCCACCGCTTCCTGTCGGTTTACATACATCTGCACTGCACTGGTTTCAAATACGTTTTCACCATTTTGATAGGCTTCGATTTGTTCTGTACTTCCATTATAGACAAGCAGTGTTCCATCTTCTGAAACTTCCAAATCCGGAATCATTGCACTATACCCATCCGAATCCGCCTTTTTGACTGCTTCAGGTGTCACATCCGAAAAACTGCCGTCCTCTGCATTTTCCTTTGTAATATAATTTCCATCTGAAAGACTGCTTCCATCTTTTGGAAAACAAAGGGCATAAATGTTTCCATCTTTTCCCAGAATGATGGTATCTGCCAGTAACTGCTGTTCCCTTTCCAGAGTTTCAAGTCCTGTCTCTTCTTTTGCCTCACTCCACTGCCCGTCTTTTAACTCATAACTGAAATACTGGGAATTTTCGTCTGTATTATCTGTATTCTGGACATATAACTTGACACTGTCGTCTTTATAAAAACATCCTACTGCCCTGTCCTCTCCAATATCCGGAAGTTCTACTTCACTTTCCACATAACGCCCTCCGGTATCTCCATCCACATTTTTATCTGAAGCAGGCTTTGTCCCTCCACAGCCGGTAAACAGACCCAGTCCTGCTGTAAGCGTCAGCAAAATGCATCCGTATTTTAGTTTTTTCATATATCTGATGCTCCTCTCTTCTTCGTATTTATTTGATGTAAGTGTCAAAAGTATAAATTGCGGTTGTGCTTGCACAAAAAGCAATTTATACTTAATTGACACGCCGAACACCGAAAACGAAATAAAATGGTGTGAATACGCCATTTTACGGAAGTTTGAGGTGTTCGAGGATTGCGAGAATTGCATAGCAATGGAGCAATCCGGTTACATCAGTGAGTGGCAAAATTTACTTTTGACACTCACATCTTATTATTTTTCAGATATACTATTAGTCTATCAGGAAAATCTTTAAAAAACCTTTAGGGAAACAACATTCTTTTAAAGATATTTTTGAGATTTAAATGGTATAATTATAATTCAGAATAAAGGAATTTTAAGAGGTAATTTCATGCGAATTTTATTAATAGAAGATGATAAAGAACTTTCAGAGAATTTAAAAGGTTCTCTTATTCATGCCGGTTATGAAACCGACTGCTGTTACAATGGAATTGACGCTCTGTACTATGCCAAACTTCCGGCTTATGATTTAATTATTTTAGACCGGATGCTTCCAGGACTCGATGGTCTTTCCATTCTTCGGTCTTTAAGAGAAAATCAGATCCATACTCCGGTGATTCTTGCGACCGCCATTGACGCAGTCTCTGAACGAATTGCCGGGCTCGACTGCGGTGCAGATGATTATATTGTAAAACCTTATGACACCGGAGAACTGCTTGCCCGAATCCGTGCACTTATCCGCCGTCCCGCAGAACTTGAAAACAGAACGACTTTAGCTTTCTGTGATTTATCCTATCATGTCTCTTCCCGAGAGCTTTCTTGCATGGAACAATCTCAAAGTCTTTCTCTTCGTGAGGCTTTATTGATGGAATCCTTTTTACAATATCCTGATAAAGTCTTATCCAGACAGGCACTCTATCTGCGTATCTGGGGGCCTGACAAGGAAGTCGAAGATGGAAATCTGGATACTTATATCTATTATATAAGAAAAGTGTTAAAAAAACTGAACTCCCAAACACAGATTACCACCGTGCACGGAGTTGGCTATAAACTGGAGGAAAAACAATGACTGCAATGACGGATTCCATAGAAGCGTTCAAACACCGACTGTTTTTGGTTTACACCACAGCTCTTAGTGCCATTTTAACCCTATTATTTGTTGGAGTCTGGCTTTATCAAAGCCATCTTGGTGCCGTACAGCAGAAGTCTGAGTTTCAAAACTATCTGCTTGAACTAAGCAGTAAGCTAGAAAGTGATTTTTATTTTTCTGATAACTGGCTTGCCGTTATGGAATCGAACAACCAGTTGATTATCCATATAGAAGAAAACGGAATCCCTTTTTTATTTTCCGGTAGCTGGACTCCTGCAGTTTCAAGAGAAGAATTGGTCGATTCGGTGAAAAAAGAAGCAAAAAAAGAAGGTCTTTCTCTCTCAGAAAAACCCCTGACCGGAACAACTTCACAGTCCTCGTTTTTTACGCTTCACGAAAACTCACATACTTTTTATGCTGTCGCCTGGATTCTTTCTGGAAATTCCAGCTATAAATCCCTTGTACTTTTACAGGACATTACTGCCTCAAAACAAAGACTGTTCTTTGAGGGCTTGTTTTTCTTTGTCGCAGATATTTTTGCAATCTTTCTTATTGCATTTTTCAATCATTCGATGTTAAAAAAGGCAACTCAGCCTGTGTTAGAGTATCAGAAACGCCAAAATCAGTTTGTTTCCTCTGCTTCGCACGAACTGCGCTCTCCGTTTTCCGTGATTCAAAGCAGTATTTCTCTGCTTGAAGAAGAACCGAACCGACTTTCCTCAATTGCTTCTACCATCAAAAAAGAATGTACCCGTGCCGGAAAACTGATTCAAAATCTGCTGTTTCTTGCTTCGGCAGACTCTGGTACTGCTGTGCGTCCACTCATTTCGGTTGAAGCAGATGAAATTTTACTGCAGATTTACGAATCTTATGAATCACTCTGTCGTTATAAAGGAATCTCGCTTCGTCTGACTCTGCCGGAAGAATTTCTGCCAAATGTTTTAAGCGTGCCGGATTATCTGTATCAGCTTTTAACAATCTTTCTTGATAATGCAATCGCTTATGGCTGTTCGCTTTCTGCTGCTTCTGCCTTAAGTCCGCCTTTGATTGAGCTAAATGCCTGTAAAAAAAATAATCATGTTGTGCTGGCAGTCATCGACCACGGATGCGGAATCCCGAAAGAAAAACGAGAACAAATCTTTGAACGATTTTACCAAAGCGATTCTTCGCATAATCAAAAAGAACACTTTGGACTCGGACTTTCTATTGCAAAACAGCTTGCACCACTTGCCAACGCCAGCTTAAATGTAACAGAAACACCAGGAGGGGGGGCTACTTTTTTAATTCAACTGCAAAAAATATAGCAAAACGCTGGCATCTTTTTTACCGACGCCAGCGTTTTAATCTTTCTTTGATTCGATTTTCTTTGTTCTTTGCCTTTTGTCCATACATTTTTTCAAGAAATACAATCAACACACGTTCTTCATGTGGTTTTAACGGCACTTCTCCATAAATAAATTTTTCCATCAGTTGATTGACACGGACATATTCTCCAGACTCAAATCCTTCAAACTCTTCGCACAGACATTTATCAATTTCTTCTGCCTTCCAGCCGATTTCTGCCGGAATTCCTTTATATGCCATCTGTGCCAGAATCAATTTGATTAATGCTGCCGTACGTTCTTCTTTTTTTACATTTCGCAGGCGGATTCTCAACCAAATGAGCGTACGATATTCTTTTGTATACCGCACAATCACAAAAAACGTAACCACTACAGCCAGACATAAAAACAGACTTTCAAGAAACCGCAATAAAATATGCTGTCTTTTTGCTTTTTTATCCTGTCCATCGAGCGTTTCATCTGATTTTTTATTTAATGATTTATTGCTGTTTGTATTATCATCAAGTGATGTCGTATCCTGCACTTCCTGTGGCTGTTCTACCATTTCCATCAATGCATAAGTATCAAAATAATAGCCCGGTGTGACATCAACTGGAATCCAGCCGATTCCATCCATATAAACTTCTGTCCATGCATGACTGTCTTTGCTTGTCAGTGTCGTTTCCCGCTGTTTTGTCTCTGTGTTGTCCAGATAATAACCTTCGGCATATCGTGCCGGAATCCCTGCTGCCCGAAAGGCTTCTACTGCTGTTGATGCATACAGGGCACTGTTTCCATTTCCAGTTTGAAAGAACCACAGAATCGGTTCTTCGTCAGCCGGAATTCCATCCGGTGCTTCATTATAAGACACTTTTTCATTTAACACAGAACGAATATGCTGGGTAATCGCATAGATTCCTGTCGGTCTTTTCTGCACGTTTGACCCAAATGTCTCATCAATAAAATCTTTCAGATTCTCATCTACGGTAAGATAATTTTCATAAACAAAGTTTCGATAGACTTTTTCGTTTTCCACATAAGTTTCCTGCGTCTTCGTCTGCGCATTAAAATACCAGTTTCCTAAGGTTAAAAGTTCTGTCGGTTCATTTTTGGAATACTCGTTTAGTTCATAAGACTTTGTTCCGAAAAATCCAGAAGAGACCACTGCGCCATCCTCGTCTTCTGAAATCAGGTTATCTAAAATCATTTCTGTCGAATAAGGTACATAGACATATTTTCGTTTTGCGCCTGTATTATCCACAGTTATCGTATTTTCTTTTATCTGATTTTCATCCTCTGCTTTTAAGTAAGAAGAATACTGGTTGTAAGGCAGAATTTTATTTTCATTCATCCACTCAAACAAACCACTCCATTCATCTGAATAAAGAGATTTTTCGGCAGTTTTCCACACACCCGAATCATATCTCTGTCCCACAAATCCACGCAGATAAAGAATCTTCGCCTGCTTGCTTGTAACAACCAGGCGTTCTTCCTCACCTTTTTGCATCTGATAAGCCTGATATAAATCTCCATCAGGAAGCGTATCCTCTCCATATCTCCAGACATGAATCTTTTGTTTCACATCATTTCTTACATCTGTAACCACCTGCACTTTTTTTGCACCGCCTGATATTGCAAAAACAGTAAGAAATGCACCAACTGCCAAGGTCCAGAAAATTCGTCTTTTGATACCGGCACTTTTTAATTTTGCCAGATATCCCCCGAATGTCCCTGTAAAAATAAAGACACAGCTCCACTGACTAAATCGGTTCAGCAATAATCCTTCTGTCCAGAAGACTGCATTTGCCATAAGCAGAATCAGCATTTTCTCTGTTTTTATCAGATACCAGCAGAGTGAAGAAAATAAAATCATTAAAATCAGAGAAAATCGAAAAATATCTGAATCTGTAATATCCCCGGAAATCAGACTGACTCCCGACTGATACTTCAAATTCCACCATCCAATATAATAATTCAAAATCCCAAGAAAGCCCTGAAAAATATTGACTGGTCCTACTGCAATTCCCATAAGGATGCCAATCCCTGCCGGAACCCACGAATACCATTTTTGTTGTTTTGAAAAACTGCTTAATAAAGCACACAAAAAAATCATTGCACAGCCCGCCAAAAACAGAATCACTTCTTGTGTTTTTTGCAATTCTATACATTGCATATAAGAAAGCAGAATCCCATAAAATAAGATGAAGGCAAGAATGGTCTGCCAAATCAATTTAATTGTCGGATTTTGATTTCTCTCAAATTTGAGAGTAACTCTTGCTTCTGTTTCTTTCATTATTTGTTCTTAACTCCTAAATCGAAATACTGTGTGTATGATAATTCATGTGTTGTACCGGCAGTTCGATAATCTGGCATCGTCCCTCCTCAGTCATACGAATTTCTCCATCTCCCTCTGCAATACTTATCACCGTAACGTCCATCTTCCCGCCTATCTGCAGCAGTTCCTGACGACATTCCCCTACTGTAAGATAAATTAATTTCGTATATTTGTTTTCGATATCCTGCGAAATTGCATAATAAAATCCCATTCCGTTTTGATTTGGAATCGGCATCTGGAGCATTTCCTCCTGCATCTTTAAATATCCACTCTCATTTGTAAGTTCAAACACGCTGACTCCTGACTGCTGAGAAATACAAAGACAGTGCTGGATTCCAATTAAAAGCAGACTTCTGCTGACTGCCATTCCTGTTTCATAAGCGGCCGAAAGCAATTCTTTTTTATAAGCTTTTTCCTGATTATTTAATCCAATATCAAGCAGCAGTATTGTGTCATAATAAGAAGTATCACTTCCCTCACGAATCACCATATTGTCCAGCTTGCTCGAAAGTTTCCAGTGTACTCTGCGGATATTATCTCCCGGTATGTACTCCCTCATATCATAGATATCACTCATATCCATGCCTTTTTTATTTTTCTCATACTGGTCGCCATCTCGTATACTGCCCGCATCATTTCTTTTCTCTAATTGAATTGCAACTTTCTTTGGATAAACCGTAATGCTTTTTGTCTCAGGCATTTTTATTGAGAGGTCAACCAGCCCTAATACGTCATAAGCCATCGCCTTGGTACAGGATAATTCCACAATGCCACAAAGTTTTGGAATGTACTCAATTTCAAATACTCTGTTTGACGATGAAATCGGAAAATGGATTTCAAAAAACTTTTTTTCTTTGAATTTTAAATTTTCCAACTGCAAAGTTAAATCCATAAGTCCTGCTGCAACAAGTCCATGACGGGTTTTTAATTCTACCTTTAAAATAGATTTCTGGTCTACTCTCCATCCACCTTTTATCGAAATAGCAATCTCTGTATTTTTGATATCCTGTTTCATAAAAAGGATCAGACACACCGGCATTAAAAGCATCGCAGCAGAAAGCAGAAGCAAAAACCAGTTGCTGAACAGACAAAAGAGAATGACATTAAATACCAGAATTCCCAAATAAATTCTCCGGTTTCTCTTCATAATGCAATCTACCTCTTTGCAGGTTTTACCTGTTCCAGCGCCTGCATCAGGATCTCCCGCCCGGTCACTCCCTCTACCCTCGCCTGTGGCTTCAGAATCAGACGGTGTTCGCAGACATCTTCAAAAACATACTGAATGTCTTCAGGAACCACATATCCTCTGTCATCAAGCACTGCTTTTGCCTTTGCCATCTGTGAAAGTGCCATAACGCCTCGTGGACTGATTCCAAGCTCTACCATCGGCATCTCTCTGGTCGCTTCACAAAGCTTAATCAGATAATAAAGCACATCATCATTCATCTTTACGGTAGACAAATAATTCTGTACTTCGACAATACTCTCTGCGGATGCAACTGTTTTGATTTCATCTAACGGATTGGTATAACGACGTGCACGAAGAATCCGAATCTGCTCATCCGTCGATGGATATCCAATCGAAAGGCGTACCATAAAACGGTCCATCTGAGATTCCGGTAATGCCTGTGTTCCGGTTGTTCCAAGTGGATTTTCTGTCGCAATGCAGATAAACGGATTTGGCAGCAGATGAGTTTTCCCATCTACTGTCACACTTTTTTCCTCCATCGCTTCAAGCAAAGCAGCCTGCGTCTTCGGAGAGGTTCGGTTAATCTCATCTGCAAGCAGAAGATTACAATTTGTTGCACCATCTCTGTATTCCATTTCATTTGTCTGTCGGTTGAACATCGTAAATCCGGTAATATCCGATGGAAGTGTATCTGTTGTAAACTGGATTCTTCGATATTGAAGTCTCAGTGCTTTTGAAAATGCAAGCGCCAGAGTTGTCTTTCCCATTCCAGGGTTATCCTCAAGCAGTACATGTCCCCCTGCATAAATTGTCATTAATACTTTTCGGATAATTTCATCTTTTCCGGTAAATGCTTTACTCACTTCCCGAATGATATGCTCCGACTGTTCCATTATCATTTGCTCTTTTCCTCCTCATTTTGTGCTGTCACTCCAATCTGGTCTTATTTTCCTGAATCTGAGTTTCCTGTTCTGCTCCATCTACTGCGTCCGATGGTTCTACAGAATCCGATGTTTCGGAACCTGATGCTTCAGAATCCGATACTTCTGTTTGTGTAGAAGAACCCGTATATTGCCATTCTGCCTCCCAGTCCGGCCATTTTGTATCCTCTCCATCCCCATCTTCACCTGGGTTTTCCGTTTCACCCGGATTTTCTGTTTCTTCTTTTTCCGGAAGCTCCGTAATTTGCTCCATTCCAAATAAACGACGAATATAATTGATTGACAGAAGTTCTTCTTCCTCGGACAGTTCTTCCCCCTCCTCATATCCTGCAACGAAATATTTCCATTTGTCGATATAAGCATCTGCAGACGCATTTCCTGTGAGAAGAATCCGGAATTCTTCCGGTGTTCCCTCTCCAAAACTATACGGTGAATAATAACTTGCTTTTATCAGAGTCGGCGGTTTTTCCGCTGACAAAGTCAAACTTTGAAGGCTGGTACATCCCTCTATTATTCCGGTTCCTATATCCGTCACTTTATCCCCCAGAACAATCTGCTTCAAAGAGGTACTATAGGCAAATATCAATTCTCCCATATTCTCCAGCTGTTCACATTTTATTCCGGTCAATCCTTCACAACTATAAAAACAGCTGCTGCCGAGATGCTTAACATTTGGAAAATCATAATCTCCGGTCAGTCCGGAACGAGTGAATGCACCATTCCAGATTTTCTCCAGAGAATCTGTGTTTTTTAAATGAAATGGATTTGAACAATCCATAAATGTATCATCACGAATCCACTTTGTATTGTCCGGAAGTGTGATTTCCCCGGAAACTCCTGATGTTGATGCAAGCAGCATAATTCCATTTACATATTCCTGATTATCTACGTATAAAACACTCTGCATATCCGGCAGTTTTAAGACCTCATATCCTTTATCGGTGTCTGCCCAGTCTTCAAAGAGCACATTCCAACCCAACATAGCATCATACCCTTCTGCGCCCACCGGTGAAAAGAATATATAACGGTCAACATTCTGAAACTCTGGGTCAATCTCTCCATACTGAGCATTGAATGCGCAATACCGAAATGACGTACATCCATTAAATACACCATATTGCACACGAAGCGTGTCTCTTGACGCACTAAAGAAGGATTCCATTCCATCACATCCGGAAAATGCATTTCTTCCAATTACTTTTACACTTTCCGGAAGTTCCACATTATAAAGGCTCTTATGTTCTCTGAATGCATTCGCAGAAATTTCTTTAAAGGTTACTCCTTCTATCGTTTCTCCTGTAAATTCTACTATGTCAGGCGGCGCTGTCACTAAAACGGCACCATCATTCTCAACCACATATTTCCAGCCGTTATTCTCTACTACTTTTACGGTATCTTCCTGAATGATTAAATCTAAGATATCCGCATCCATAACACTGCTCCATGCTTTCAGATAAGTTGCTTTTGAGCCTTCCGGCACTCTTATCTGAAGATTTGCAAGATTTTCCACACTTCCAAACGTATCTGCCTCTATTTTCGGTGCTGCTTTGGATGTAAATACAATATCCGAAAGATTCTCACCTGCAAGGCAGTCACTTTTCAGTACAGTTACACTTTTACCCAGCACAATTCGTTCCAGATACCGTGCCTCCTGCATCATATCATCTTCCAACTTTTCAACGGAATCCGAAACACAGTAAGTACCTTCTGCACTGCTTAAAAGACGGCTTAATATCTTCTTATCCGTTGAATAAATTCCGAAATTTTCAACCACATATTCTGCTTCTGTTCCATCATCTTTACAAAGTTCATTACTGCCCAGTTTTTCACCCCAGGCTCTTAAGTAAGACATATAAGCATCTGCCGGAACAACAAATTTCGTATTTTTTAAAGCAGATACCTCAATATCTATTGGAGTCTCGGAAAGAAAATGTACTTCTTTTAATGCCGTATTTGTTTCATGGAAAGAAACCTCTGTTATCGTCTCAGGAATTACCACAGTCTCCATCTTTGCCGGAATATCATAAATTACAGTCTGGTCTTTATCGGTCAATATTCCTTCTAAAGCCGAATACATAGAGTTTTCTTCTGAAACCGTATATGCTTCATTTAGAATAAAATAATCTGTGTTTCCAAGTTTTGAAACATCTATATATTCCACCGTATCCGGTATTTCAAGCGTATCCACCGTTCTTGCTTCTCCCGACCATTCAAATGCCTGAATATACTGTGGTATCTTTAATTCCTTCTCATCCGAATCCACATCTACTAACGTCTGATAGTATCCACTCCCTGCATCTGAAAAACAAAACCTTAGCTCTGCTTTGTATTTCTCATCCAGCGGCACCTTCTTTTTCGGATATAACACAACCAATCCAGTTTTATCAGTCTGATAATTATAAGCTACGGCTTCTCCTTCCGGAGTTTCAGACCATCCCGGAAACAATTCGGTCAAAAATTCTCCCTGTGGCATCATGTAAAAGACATAAGAATACAGATTCATACTTTCTCCGTCTCTTAAATACGGTGTCTCCATATCTCCCAGATTATTCTGGAAATTAACAAAACTGTCTTTTTCCCAACTGCAGACTAAGACTTTTCTTTTTGCAACCGAAAATGTCACCGTAATTTCCTGCCATTCACTCTTACTGTTTTGACGAAAACAATACGTTGCAGAAAAACCTTCATAAGCTTTTTCCGGATAATCTTTTATCTTAAAATTTTCGCCTACATTTCTCAGGCGATACATACGATTAATTGAGCCATTCTCATCCTTTGTTCCGACATAAGCATAGACCTGGCACAAAAGTTTCCAGTCATTTAATGGTTCACCATCATAAAATTTATTTCCACCATTTAAATAATCATCAATTCCAACCGGTTCCAGATCAAGGAAATAGGTTGATGCCATATCTGCATCTTCATTGCTGTCTTTGCCTTCACTTGGATACTCCTCATATCCCATTCCCCAACTGTCCAGAGCATCCTGCGGAATCTTCTTATCCGGCTCTACCGGCTTATAGCCATACCATGGACTGTCTGGGTATGTCGGGTTATTGGGATTATCGGGATTCGACGGATTGTCATTTCCATTATTTCCGTTATTTCCGTTATTGCCATGATTTCCGTTGCTTCCATTATTTCCATTATTTCCATGATTGCTATTATTCCCATTGTTATTTTCATTGGTACTAGAATCAGAACCACTTCCATTTGTATCCGAGCCGGAGTTGGAACTATTTCCATTTTGATTGATTAGTCCACTGGTATCCGGTCTTAACGTTGTCGTTCCACTTCCATTTCCAGAAGTTGAAACAATCGAACGATTTCCCGAATTCTGATTATCTCCAGGCACTACAATCAGATTTTGTGCCTGATTCTGGTCATCGATCAGTGTAATTCTTGGTGGTATCTGGGTGTTCTGTCCAGAGCCTTGATTACTGTCCGGATTGACTGAATCATCGGAATTCTCATCTTTTTTCTGCGTCTCTTCTTCTGTTTTCTCATCTGAAGGAACTCCATATTCTTCGCCCGGAAATGTGACCGTATTTTCCTGTGTCTTTCTGCCAAATGCGTGTACTCCTGGTTCAAATAAATTTCCGCTTTTATAATTATCCCATATAAGAAAAGAACCTCCAGTCACAGCCGCCAGAGTGATTCCTCCTGCAATCGCTTTTTGAAGTTTTGTTAATTTTCTGTTTCTGTTCAATTTCTTCTCTCTCTTCTCTCTGAAAGCGTTTTTCCAATCTGTATACACATTTCGTCAAAATTAATTGGTTTTGAGAAATGTCCATCCATACCTACTTCAATCGCATGTCTCTGGTCTTCTACAAATGCATCTGCTGATAAGGCAAAAATTGGAATCCGGTTTCCTTGTTCTTGTTTTTTCTCAAATGTTCGGATTTCTTTCGTTGCATCCCAGCCGTTCATGACTGGCATTTGAATATCCATTAAAATCAAATCGTATTTACCATGTTCGGCACTCTTATATTTTTCTACGGCTTCCTGTCCGTTTTTTGCAAGCTCTACCTTTGCACCTTCCATGGTTAAAATACTCACTGCAATCTCTGCATTTACTTCGTTATCCTCTGCCATCAAAATATTAAGCCCCTGATAACTGTACTCTCCGTGCTCTGTTTCCCGTTCTGCTTTTTTCTCACTCTGCACAGAAGATTCTGTTTTTTCAGAAATCGGCAGACTGATATACATACTGAAATCAGACCCTCGTCCCGGCATACTGTCAATTACAATCTCTCCGCCCATCAGACGTACAATCTGGTCAGAAATTGCCATGCCAAGCCCGGAACCACCATAGTTCTTTGTAATCTCCACACTTTCCTGTTCAAATGGGTGGAAAATACGGCTGATAAAATCCGGTTCCATTCCAATTCCGGTGTCATGTACCCGCATCATCAAATCCACTTTATTATTTTCACGCATCATTTCCCGAATGGTCACAACAATTTCGCCCTCACTGGTAAATTTCATTGCATTGGACAAAAAATTTATCATAACCTGCGAGAGACGAAGTTCATCACCAATCAAATAGCGTGTTTTATTATCCGACATTTCAAGATTCACCCGAAATGCCACACCTTTTCCTTCTATATTTTTCTGGAACATGTTGCGAAGCTTCTCTGCAAATTCATAGATATCAAATTCCTTAGACTCAAGTTCCATTCTTCCGGCTTCAATTCTTGACATATCTAAAATGTCATTAATTAAAGATAACAAAAATTTAGATAACTCTTCCGCTTTATTTAAATAGGCAATTGCCGGACTATCTGATTTTAACTTCGCTTTTGTAAGTGTCAGCATACCCATAATTCCATTCATCGGGGTACGGATTTCATGTGACATCTTTGATAAGAATGTTGTTTTCGACTGGCTTTCATTTTTTGCTTCTTCAATTTCTTCCTGAAGTTCTAATTCGTGTATCTTATAAGAAGTGATATCTCGAAGGACTAAAAAATCATATCGTTCATCTTTACAGGCATTAATCTCCAGCATAAACCAATATTGTTGATTTTTCAGCTGAATTTCTCTTCGAAATGTAGTGTTACGATTCCAGTCTTTATAGGATTTGAGAATTTTACGATACTCGTTTTTAGAAACCAGCGTCCCCAGAAGTTCAATATCTTCTTTTAGCCGATAGGGTTCGATTCCAAGCATTTTCTTTATATTCTTTGTACAAAACACAGGATAACCATCTTGCCTGCGTAAGATAATATGGATTTCCGATTCTCCCTCTTCTATTTCAGAATAGTAAATATCTCTTGCATCCTGAAGATTTCTTTTTCTTTTTTCTTTTAAATTTAATTTCAGGAACCTCCCAAACAACCAGACTCCCACCAGCAGCTCCAATAACCCGATTAATATTGGTCCGGAATATTCCCCCAGATTCAAAAAAATCTGTCCAATTTCACCCATTTGAGCCCTCTTTTCCTCTGTAAAAAATAGCTTTCTTTTCCATTATACTATGTTTTTTCGACAAACGCCATGAAAAAACAAAAGGACTGTCGAAAACTCGACAGTCACTCTTTTTATTTATCAAAATCTGTTTCAAATATCCCTTCCGGAGTACGCATAGTCAAAATCCCAAGATTAAACTCTTCATCCTGGATGGTCACATGGTACTCAAATATTACATCATCCTCAAATTTGGATAATAATAAATAACTTCCATTTTCTTTTCCTTCAATCTGGTCACAGATATCATCATACACATCTGCTCCTGAAATTGCTCTCGGATAACCCGAAGCTTTTATTTTTTCTTCGATTGCCTGATATAATTCTTCCATAATAACTCACTGAATCCTTTCTGAATTTTTATTTTAATACTCCTTTTGGTATATAGAATGTATAGCGGTCTTTTCCCCGTTCTTTTGAAGCATACAATGCTTCATCTGCTTTTTTAAATAATTCTTCATAAGTAGAGGCATGTTTTGGATACAGCGCAATTCCTATACTTCCATGTACCGGATTTGCACTCTCCGGTGTTATAACACGAGTTTTCATCATTTCCACCAGATTATTGACATAAGTTACTACCTGCTGCTTATCATCCACACCCGGAAGAAATACTACAAATTCGTCTCCGCCAAATCTTCCCTTATAATCATTTTCCCTGAAATTACTTCTAATACATTCTCCCATCAGACGCAGTACTGCATCTCCATAAGCATGTCCGAATGTATCATTGATATGTTTAAAATTATCCAAATCAATTACAAGCATCATTGCCGGCTTGGACGGATTTAATTCCATATACCGTTTTATCTTTCTCTCTATCGCATTTTTGGTTAAAAGCTTTGTCAGCTCATCCGTATCTCTCTGCTTAGCAATTTCCCATCTAAGCCTATGCTCATCTGCTTTGGTACGACTGGTCAAAAGATATAATAAAATCGCAAGTATCGTATAACAGATTGCATTTGATACATCAAAATTTGCAATATCCGGCTCTTTATAATGCAGTGCAAGAGATCGAAAAATCACCGTCATAATACAAAGAAACAACGCCATCCGATATGGCTTGTCAATAAACAAAAGCGGTCCTACAAACAATAAAATAAAATATAAAGTTGCACTCTGTTTCGGACTTCCAACTGTACCCGAAATCGCTGTAAATAAATAAACTGTACTTAGAAATACATAACAGACACTCCGAAGTGTCCTAAAATTATTCAAATCACAGACACGTACTATAATTTCCATCATCATCATACCGATAAAAGTAAGAATCAAAAAACTCTTGAATGCATTTAATTGTGAAAAAAAGAACGCTGCAATTAATAATACTCCTGTGAGCACTTCAAAAGAACGAATCGCATTTTTTAACAATCTTGCATTTTTATGTGCCACACTTTGCTGGATATTTTCGTAGTTTTCTTTTGACAGACCTGAATATACCCAGACATTCTTCACCCAATCCCATAGTTTCTTCATTTTTTCCGCTCAATCCCTCTTTTTTTAGTCACCTGCCTATATCATACCATACTTTGGCTTACTCTTGCAAAAAAACA
>ERZ869979.76-NODE-76-length-24371-cov-14.079279_pt1 | contig 24371 bp, 24 predicted proteins | sample MGYA00521269_ERZ869979 | MGnify/ENA primary metagenome ERZ869979 (study PRJEB32232, sample SAMN07284974) | human gut metagenome | biome: human-associated habitat; material: feces | host: Homo sapiens | place: Tanzania | collected 2014-04-05 ... | reverse complement strand
TCTAGTAGCGCATATGTCTGATATGCCGTATAATCTTGTTGGTATGTTTTCATGCTAGAATCAATATACCACAAAAGGCGGACATCGGTCCGCCTTTTGCTATTTCTGAAACTATAATGAGTTATTTACCCGTTACAGCCCCTTTGTTGAGTTCTTTTACACTTTGTCTTTTACGTATTGTGAATGGCACAATGGAGCGTGTCGCAAACATAGTAGGTGTTTCTATATGTTTAATAAGCTGGACAACTGATTCCATACCTAACTGATTTGGACTGACATCAATAGAAGTGAGTGGTGGTTCTGAGAAACGTGCAAAGATAGAATTATTAAAACTTACAATAGAAATATCATCAGGTACTTTCTTTCCTATTTCAGTAATCAGTCTAACCATAATGACTGCATAAATATCATCACATACCACAAAGGCACTCGGACAGGCATCACTTCTTAATAATTCAAGTATTTCATTGGGGTTATAGGAATAACTTGAAGAAAGATTCTTAATATAGTCTTCTTTTACTTCATAACCTGCTTCGGATAAAGCTTGTATATAGCCAAGACGTCGATCTGTAGAATATTGAGCCTCTTTTTTTTCACCAATATAGCCTATCTTTTGATGTCCTTTTTTTAATAAGTATTTCACTGCCTCATAGCCTGCCTGGATATTATCTGTATCTACACTGACTGATGTAATGGAATCCATTGGTGGTTTACCAATCATAATATAAGGAATCATACGTTCTCTTAAATAGTCTGTCACAGAAGATTCAATTTTCGTATTTAGGAAGATATATCCTTCACAATCCGCAATTTCCATACTTGTCTTCATTTCTCTCGTATCGGCACCAGTAATAATATGAAGACTATAACGTCCTTTATTACACATATAACTAATACCTCTTACTATTTCTAGATAGAATGGATTCTCATAGACATCTACCATAGAACGTGGAAAGACGACCCCAACATCATGTTTCTTAATATGTGACTTATCATACACATAACCGAGTTCATCCATGACTTTACGTACTTTTTCTTTCGTTTCTTCACTAATAGAATAATGATTATTAATTGTACGAGATACGGTAGATGGAGATACACCTGCTTTTTTCGCAATATCTTTAATTGTGATAGCCATTATAATCACCTCATATTCATTATACTCATTATTCGTATGTTGCGCTATAGTTGCGCTAATAATTGCAGAATATATGCGTAAATACCCTGTTTTGTTGCATAAATCATATTGTGAAAGTGTTTACAATGATTAAAATAGGATTTGTAAGGAAAAGGGAGTAAGACATAACCTTATTAAAAAAGGAGGAAAAGAAAATGAGTAAGGGAAAAGTTTTATGTATGCCCCTCAAGGGTAAAGTAGTACCAATCACTGATGTCCCAGATTCTGTATTTTCAGAAAAGATGATGGGTGATGGATGTGCCATCATTCCAGAAGATGGAAAAGTATATGCACCAGACAACTGTGTAGTAAAAATGGTCGCACCTACTAAACATGCAGTTGGTCTTGTGACTGATGATGGTATTGAAATCTTAATTCACTTTGGATTAGATACAGTTAAGTATCAGGGTGAAGGTTTTACATGGCATGTAAAAGAAGGCCAGACAGTAGAAAAGGGAGATTTATTATATGAAGCAGATTTAGATTTCTTTAAATCTAAAGGTGTGAATACAATGACTCCATTCGTATTTACTAAAGAAGATGATCTTAAAGGTAAGAAGATTGTCTTGAAGAAAGGTGCTCATAATGTAAAGGATGAAATGCTTGTACTTGAAGAAGTAGCTGCTCCTAAAGCAGCACCTGAAAAGAAGAAGAAAAAGGGAATTAACTTCGACTTCTTACAGAAATTAGGTAAAGCATTAATGACAGTTATCGCAGTAATGCCTGCTGCTGGTTTAATGATTTCATTAGGTAAAGTATTCCAGATGTTTGGTGCTGATATCGCACTTGTCATGACTATTGGTTCTGTAATGGAACAGATTGGTTGGGCAGTTATCAACAACCTACATATCTTATTCGCAGCAGCCATTGGTGGTAACTGGGCTAAAGATCGTGCCGGAGGTGCATTCGCAGCCGTTATCGCATTTATCTTAATCAATAACATCACAGGTACAATCTTTGGTGTTACAGCTGATATGGTGAATAGTAGTAAAGTCATTTATACACATACATTATTTGGTGCTAAGATTCCAGTCGCAAACTATTTCACAACAGTACTTGGATCTGCAGCACTTAATATGGGTGTCTTTGTAGGTATTATTGCAGGGTTTGTTGGTGGTATTGTTTACAACAAATACTATAACTTCCGTAAATTACCTGATTGTTTATCATTCTTTAATGGTAAACGTTTCGTTCCATTAATGGTTATTGTTCATTCAGTCGTTATCGCAATTGTTATGTCAGTTGTATGGCCATTTGTTCAGGGTGGTATCAATAGCTTTGGTGTTTGGCTTGCAAACTCTAGTAAAACAGCTCCAATCATCGCACCATTCTTATATGGTATGTTAGAACGTCTATTATTACCATTTGGTTTACATCATATGTTAACTATTCCAGTTAACTACACTTCATTTGGTGGTACATACACTATCATGACTGGTTTACAGAAGGGTACAAAAGTATTTGGTCAGGATCCATTATGGTTAGCTTGGGTGACTGACTTAATTAACTTAAAGAAAGCTGGAAACATCACAGCTTACAATCACTTATTAACAACAGTTACTCCTGCTCGTTTCAAAGTAGGTCAGATGATCGGTGCTACTGGTCTATTAGCTGGTTTCGCTTATGCAATGTATAAGAACGTAGATAAAGATAAACAGCCTAAATATAAATCAATGTTTATTTCTACATTTGTTGCAACTTTCTTAACAGGTGTTACAGAACCTCTAGAATTCATGTTTATGTTCGCAGCAGTTCCACTATATGGTGTTTATGCAGTACTTCAAGGTTTAGCTTTCGCAGCAGCTGATATTGTTCATTTAAGAGTTCATTCATTTGGTAATATCGAGTTCTTAACTCGTGTTCCTATGGCAGTTCAGGCAGGTTTACTTGGTGATGTTATTAACTTCGTTATTGCTTGTGTCGTGTTCGCAGTAGTTGGTTACTTTGTTGCAAACTTCATGATCAAGAAGTTTAACTTCGCTACACCAGGTAGACTTGGTAACTATGATGATATGGAAAGTGATGAAGCTTCTACAGCACATGAAGGTAGTGCACAGGTTGAAGCAATTATCAACTTACTTGGTGGTAGAGATAATATTCAGTTAGTTGATGCATGTATGACTCGTTTAAGAGTAACAGTTAACGATGTCAATAAAGTTGCAGATGTTGATGCTTGGAAGAAGGAAGGCGCTAAAGGTCTTCTTAAGAAAGATAACGGTGTTCAGGCTGTTTATGGACCTAAAGCCGATGTTCTTAAGTCAGATATCAATGATGCCTTAGGTAAATAAATATGAAGCTTATGACACTTAACACACATTCACTTAGTGAAAGTGATGAAAAGAATAAGCTCCAGACAATTGCGAATTTTATTCTAAATCATGATGTTGATGTCATTTGTTTACAAGAAGTCAATCAAAGTATGACTGCAAAAAGTGTTTCTACCGACAGATCTTATGTCGGTAGAGACATTATTAAAGAAGACAATTATGCACTTGGATTAAGTCAGTTACTTGGTGATCAATACAACTGGGACTATATTCCAGTTAAAGTAGGTTATGACAAGTTTGATGAAGGTGTGGCCATCTTCTCTAAGTACCCAATTGTGAATAGTGAAAATACTTTATTGACACAAACCAATGATTATACGTTCTGGAAGAAACGTAATTCTCTTGGAGTAGAAATAGTAAAAGAAAACAAACATTTCTGGGTTTATACAGCGCATTTAGGATGGTGGAAGGATGATGAAGAACCTTTCATCAACCAATGGCATAAACTTAATGAAATAGCGACAAAAGAAGTCCCTGTTTACTTAGCAGGTGATTTCAATGCACCTGATATTATTCCAAACCATAGTTATGAGACGATTAAAGAAGATGGATGGTTTGATACACGTGACTTAGCTGATGATGTTCAAGGTCGTTTTACTGCTCAGGGTAAAATAGACGGATGGGATGAAGCAGTGGATGGTATGCGTATTGATTATATCTGGTGTAATAAAAAAGAACATGTAAAAAGCCATCATGTTGTATTTGATGGTACGCATGAAGATGTAGTTTCTGATCATTTTGGACTATTTATGGAGGATAGTTTATGAGAAAAAGTGGTGTGTTATTATCCGTATCATCTTTACCTAGTAAATATGGTATTGGTTGTTTTGATGAAGCTGCTTATAAGTTTGTAGATGATCTAGTAGAAGCTAAACAAACATATTGGCAGATTCTTCCTTTAGGAATTACTGGATATGGTGATTCACCTTATCAGTCATTCTCTACTTTTGCAGGTAATCCATATTTTATTTCATTAGATGAGTTTGTGAAATGTGGATATTTAAGTGAAGAAGATTTACCTGAAGCAGATATTAATAGTGATTATGTGGATTATTCTTATCTTTATGAGAATAGATATGCTTTATTAAAGAAAGCATATGAGAATTCACATATTACTGATAATGAAGATTTTAAAGCTTACTGTAAGGACAATGCATGGTGGCTAGAAGATTATGCATTATTTATGGCCATTAAGGCGTCCTATGATAACCAGGGCTGGGAAAACTGGCCTTTAGAATTACGTTTAAGAAATGATGCGTCCCTTACCCAAAAACGTAATGAACTAAGTGATGACATTAATTACCATAAGTTCTTACAGTACTATGTATGGAAACAATGGTATGCATTAAAGGATTATGCAAATAGTAAAGGTGTAGAAATCATTGGTGATATTCCCATCTATGTTGCATTTGATTCATCAGATGTATGGGGTCAGCCAGAGTTATTCCAGTTAGATCCTGAAGTAAAACCTACTGCAGTTGCAGGTGTACCACCTGATGGTTTCTCTGCCGATGGACAGCTTTGGGGTAATCCACTTTATGACTGGAAGAAACATAAAGAAACAGGTTATGCATGGTGGATTCAGAGAATTGCATATTGTAAGAAAGCCTATGATGTTGTACGTATTGACCATTTCAGAGGATTTGATGAATACTTCTCAATTCCTTATGGTGATACAACTGCAAGAAATGGACATTGGGAAAAAGGTCCAGGATATGACTTATTTAAGACAGTTGAAGAGTCTTTAGGTAAGTTGAATGTAATCGCAGAAGACTTAGGTTATTTAACTGATACTGTTAAACAGATGGTCGCTGATTGTGGTTATCCAGGTATGAAGGTATTTGAGTTTGCGTTTGATTCACGTGATTCTTCTGGTACAAGTAACTACCTACCTCATAACTATACAGAAAAATCTGTAGTATATACTGGAACACATGACAATGAAACAATGATGGGATGGCTTAAAAATATTCTGCCTGAAGAAAGACAGATGTTGAAGGAATATCTACACTATGATGGTGATGATGACACTGTTTTAGTAGACAAGAGTATTGATTGTATTATGGCAAGTGTAAGTGATAAATGTATTGTACCAATGCAGGATTACTTAAAGCTTGATAATACAGCACGAATGAATAAACCTAATACTTTAGGTAATAACTGGATGTGGCGCTTAGATAAGAATGCGTTTAGTGATTCACTAAAGGAACGAATGCGTGACATTACAGTAAAAACAAACCGTATTTAAAGGAGATTTTAAGAATGGATGTTAAGACGTTAATTAATACAAGAGTTCAGGAGTTATTTAATTTATCATTGAAAGATTGTTCTAATGAACAAGCTTATATTGCATTATTAAGTGTTGTAAAAGACTTGCTTGATGATAAAAAGACAATTGAAGGTGACCGTAAAGTTTATTATTTCTCTGCTGAATTCTTAATTGGTAAACTCATGAGTAATAACCTTATTAACTTAGGTATTCGTAAGGATGTAAAGGAATTATTCAAAGAAAATGGAAAGAGTTTAGAAGAAATTGAAGAAATAGAAGCTGAACCTTCACTAGGTAATGGTGGGCTAGGTCGTTTAGCTGCTTGTTTCTTAGATTCAATCGCAACTTTAGACCTACCTGGTGATGGTGTTGGTCTTAATTATCATTTAGGTTTATTCAAACAGGTATTTGAACACAACAAACAATGTGAAACACCTAACCCTTGGATTAATGATCACTCTTGGCTTATTCCTACAAACAAACATTATACTGTTGAATTTAAGGACTTCTCTTTAAAGTCTCAATTATTTGATTTAGATGTATTAGGATATAAAGGAAATAAGAATAAATTACACTTATTTGATATTGCATCTGTAGATGAATCAATGGTACATGATGGTATCTCATTTGATAAATCAAACATTGTACGTAACTTAACTTTATTCCTTTATCCAGATGATAGTGATGAAGCAGGTCGTAAGCTTCGTATCTATCAGCAGTATTTCATGGTATCTAATGGGGCACAGATGATTCTTGAAGATATCAAGAGTAAAGGTATCAGCTTAACTGATTTAGATAAGCATGTATGTATCCAGATCAATGATACACACCCATCAATGGTTATTCCTGAATTGATTCGTCTTCTTATGAAAGAAGGACTTACAATGAAACAGGCTATTGACATTACTTCTAAAACATGTGCTTATACAAACCATACTATTCTTGCGGAAGCACTTGAAAAATGGCCATTGTCTTATCTAGAAGAAATCGTGCCTCAATTAGTTCCTATTATTGAAGCATTAGATGCTGTTGCGAAAGAAAGATCTGATAATGAAAAAGTAGCTATTATTGATAATAATAAGTTAGTTCATATGGCACATATGGATATCCATTTTGGTTTCTCTATCAATGGTGTGGCTTCTATTCATACAGACATCTTAAAGAATACTGAATTACATGACTTCTATGAACTTTACCCAACACACTTTAACAACAAAACCAACGGTATTACATTTAGAAGATGGTTATTATCATGTAACGAAGAATTAACAGCTTTAATTGATAGTCTCATTGGTGAAGGCTATAAACAAGATGCAAGTGAATTAGAGAAATTACAGAAATACTTGGATGATGAAGTAGTTCTTAATAAACTACTTACAATCAAACAGGAAAAGAAAACACAATTAGCTCACGTGATTAAAGATAGAGAAGGTATTGAGCTAGATTCTTCTTCTATCTTCGATGTTCAGGTTAAGAGATTACATGAATATAAACGTCAGCAGATGAATGTGTTATATATTATCTACCAGTACTTACAAATCAAAGCCGGTCATAAACCTGCACATACTATTACATGTATCTTTGGCGCAAAAGCAGCTCCTGCTTATATCCTCGCAAAAGATATCGTCCATACACTCCTTTGCCTCCAGCAGTTGATCGACAATGATCCAGAAGTATCTCCTTACTTAAAGGTTGTTATGGTAGAAAACTATAATGTCACTTATGCAGAATCTATTATTCCTGCAGCTGATTTCTCTGAACAGATTTCTCTTGCTTCAAAAGAAGCATCTGGTACATCTAATATGAAATTCATGTTGAACGGTGCAGTCACATTAGGTACTGATGATGGTGCCAATGTCGAGATTCATGAATTTGTAGGTGATGATAATATTTATATCTTTGGTGCTAAAGCTGATACTGTTATTGACCATTATGCGAAAGGTGATTATCATCCTCAGGATATCTTAAACAATGATCCTGAATTAAGAACACTTGTTGATTTTATTGTGAGCGATGAAATGAAATCAGTAGGTGATGTAGAGTCACTTGAAAGATTACATAATGATATGTCATACAAAGATTGGTTTATGGCATTACTTGATGCAAGAGACTACATTGAGACTAAAGTTCGTGCTATCAATGATTATAAAGATAGAAAAGCATGGGCTAAGAAGATGTTAGTCAATATCTCAAAAGCTGGTTTCTTCTCTAGTGATAGAACTATTGCACAGTATAATGAAGATATCTGGAAATTAAAATAATCTCCTAGTCAGGGTTCTTAATGAACTCTGACTTTTTATGTTGATTTTGTCGGCCATATACTTTATTTTATTAACGAGGTGTATAAAAATGAAAAGAAATTATCCAAGTATTATTATTACTCCGGAAGGAGAAAAATGGCTCGATAAAGGGCAGATGTGGATGTATAAGAATAATCTAGGTAGTCTAGATGATTCTATTGAGAATGGTTCTTTAGTAGATATTATGACTACTAAGGGACGTTATCTAGGTACAGGTTTTCTATCTAAAGAAAGTCATATTACAGTACGTATCTTAACTAAGAATCAAGATGAGGTGATTGATAGAGACTTCTTTAAAAAGAGAATTCAGTTTGCCTATGATTTTAGAAAGACAGTAGAAAAAGATAACTTAACGAATTGTCGTCTTGTATTTGGTGAAGCTGATAGCTTACCAGGTTTAACTGCAGATCGTTATAATGAAATTATTGTCACTCAGATTACATCTTATGGTTTAGATTTAATCAAGGATATGATCTATGAGTTATTATTAGAAGTATTAAAAGAAGATGGTCAGAATGTATCTGCCATCTATGAAAGAAATGATGTAAAAGTACGTGCTAAAGAAGGTCTAGAACTCTATAAAGGATTCTGGAAATCAAGTACATTACCAACTACTACAGTCATTAATGAAAATGGTTTAAAACTCAATGTAGATGTAGAAAATGGTCAGAAGACTGGTTACTTCTTAGATCAAAAATCTAACAGAGTATTATTAAGAAACATGTCTGCAGGTAAGAGGGTATTAGATTGTTTTAGTCATACAGGAGGTTTCGCATTAAATGCAGCTTTTGGTGGGGCTAAACATGTTACTGCCGTAGATGTTTCTCAGACAGCTTTAGATCAAGGTCTAGCAAATGCGAAAATGAATCACTTAGAAGATAGAATGTCTTTTGTACAGGATGATGTCTTTGATTATTTAGATAAATGTCATCAAGGACAGTATGATATTATTGTCTTAGATCCACCTGCATTCACTAAATCAAGAAGAACTGTTAATCATGCATATAATGGCTATAAGAATATTAATATGAAAGCCATGAAGCTATTAAGACAGGGTGGATATCTCATTACATGTAGCTGTTCACGTTTTATGGAAACCGCATTATTTGAACAGATGTTAAGAGAATCCGCAAAAGACTGTGGAGTGACTTTAAAACAGGTATCAGTGACTCAACAGAATGCAGATCATCCGATTCTTTGGACTATGGAAGAAACATCGTATTTAAAATTCTATATCTTCCAGATTATCTAGAAGTCTTCGGACTTCTTTTTTAATGCTTCATTAAAATGATTTTTATATTTATAGCTTAACTTAAATATTTTTTGATTAAGATAGATATCTAATTGATTGATTCTAGTAATATAACGTGTATTTACACATGTATTCTTATTGATCTGTACAATCTGTTTAGAATCTATCTCTTGTAAGATATCTTTTAAAGGCTTATAGAAGTGATAGTTCTTTTCTTTTGTATATATTGTAGTCAAACGTTCATGTGTTTCTATGTAGATAATATGATTAATAGGAATGGAAATATCCTGATAATTATACTTGAAATGATAATAATCACGAGAATAAAGAAATGTAGATAATATGAAAGGAATATCCTTTTCTAGACTATCTTCAAATATATAGTAAAAAGGCTGATAGATGACAGTTTCATGACTTAATGGTTGATTAGTAACTATCACAATAAAAGCCTTTTTATTTATATTTCTTATTCTTGGTATATCTTCAAATGTATCAGTAAAATATATATCTGCAGGGATAAGAGTATGAGATATTATATAAGGGAGATGTAGATGATAATCAAGTATATCGGTTATCTTTTCTATTATATGAGAATTCGAATGTACTATAGAAATAATCATAATATCCCACCACCTATTAAATAAAAAAAGGACTACTAATAGTCCTTAAGCGTGTAAACACACTGTTATAGCTTCCACAAACACAATACATGAATGACTATGTATATGACATAACATATATCATGAAACGAAAAATAATGTCATGAAAGCTATGAAAATGAGAATTTTACGCTCATGAGCGCCATACGCTCATATTTATTTCTATGCTTAAGGCATAGAGGTAAATAAATATGTCAATGGGAGAAAGATTAAGAGAAGCAAGAAATAAAATAGGATATTCACAGGAAGAAGTTGCAAGACGTATTGATTTAGATCGTACAACTATAGGAAAGTATGAAAATGATGCATGTGTACCATCTTCAACTACTCTTGCAAGATTAGTAGAAATCTATTGTACAGATGCGAATTATATTTTATATGGTAAAGAGATGAAGGTAATGAATATATCTCGAGTACCAAAGAACTGTATGAGAGATATCTATATGCTGCTTTCAGAATATCTTATTGAAGATTATGCATATAATGAAAACATCCACGAGTAGTGGATGTTTTTAGATTTGTGGTTTGATTAGTACTCTTCCTGTACCACGATAAACATTAACTAAACCTTCACCACTCATTGCTGAACCAATGAGTGTTTTACCGCTTCTTTCTACTGTGAAGTCTAGGTTTTCACTCCAGGCAATGGCGAAAGAACCATCAATCTTTAATGTATCATTATGTAAATCAATAGTTATAAGTTCTTCTTGTGGTACATCACATTCTAATACGACTTTACCAGAACCTTTTAGACAGAGATTGAATAGTCCTTCATCCCCGATAGTCTGTCCTGATACACTTTTAATCATAGATGTACTTAAGTTAACCTTTGTTTCAGAAGCACAATATAAACCATCTTCTACACACATTGCGCCATTCCAATCATCTAGATCTTCTATAATATAATGTTTATAACTTGGTTCTGTGACTATTACACCTGTTCCTTCGTATTGTGGTTTAATAGTAGATTCACCTGTGACCTGTGAATTAAAGAACTTCTTAATTGTATCACCAATACCCTTTAAACCTGTTGTCTGATGTACATCACCTACATACCACTGCATTGCCCCTGGCTGTATGTTTACACTCTCATCATTTAAAGTGATCATTAATTGTCTTTTCTTCACATTCATCTGACTCATATAGAATTTAATTTGTGCATCATCCGCTGTACAGCTTAAATCCTTATCATATTGAATGACTTTAAATATCCCTTTACGACTCACTACAGAAACATTACTATTATCTTCATAATTAAAAATCTGGAATCCCATAAAAATCCCTCCTTAACACTATTATATACGAAAAAAAGGTCTTGCGACCTTTAAATCTTAATAACACCATCTACTGCTTTTTGCTTTAATTCTTCAATAATAGAGACTCCTGCACTTGTACCAACACGAGTTGCTCCATTTTGAATCATTTTAATAAAAGTATCTGCATCTCTAATACCGCCTGCAGCCTTTACTTCTACCTCATCACCTACATATTTCTTCATCAATGCGACATCTTCAAAAGTGGCACCACCAGTTCCAAAACCAGTAGAAGTTTTAATAAAATCAGGTTTTACAACTTTCGCAATTTCACATAACTTGATCTTTTCTTCATCATTAAGATAACAGTTTTCAAAAATAACTTTACAAGGAATATTGTGTGCATGACATGCATTCACAATCTGTGTCATTTCATCTTTAATATAATCCCAGTTCTTATTCTTAACTTCTGTTTGATTGATCACATAATCAATCTCTGTTGCACCTTCCTCAATCGCATTATTTGTATCAAATACCTTAGAGGCAATAGTAGTTTGTCCTAAAGGAAATGAGATGGCAGCTCCAACATGAATATCAGTACCCTTTAATAGTTCTGCACATAAATGAGACTGTACCTGATTAATCGCAACCATTTTAAAATGATAATCCTTAGCCTCATCACATAGTTTTTCCATATCTTTACTAGAAGCATCAGTATGAAGATTAGTATGATCAATCATCTGTGCCAATTCATCAATAGTATATTCTTTCATAATCATCTCTCCTTTACATATATACTAACATTATAGCCTTAATATGTCAATGTTATGTAAATATATCACTTGTGATTCTAATGTGATAAAATAGTATATATATGGGGGAGGAAACGTTATGACCGCTTTATATTTAGATGTAAAGAAAGACTTATTAGATAAAATTACATCAGGTGAGTATTCAGAAGGAACTATTATTCCTACAGAACATGAACTTTCTGATTTATACAATGTGAGTCGTCCAACGATTAGAAAAGCTGTACAGATATTAGTAGATGCAGGTTATTTAGAAAAGAAAAAGAAACGTGGTACGATTGTATGTGCACCTAAAGTAATTCAAGATTTTACTCAATCAATATCAAGCTTTGATACACAGATGAAAAGACATGGTGTTGTATCTAAAACACAGGTGATTACATTTAAGATGGAAGAAGCATCTAAAGAGATTGCGAAATCTTTAAAGATTCATGAAAAAGATTTAGTCTATAAGCTTGTTCGTTTACGTTATACAGATCATAATCCCAATGTCTTTATTACAACTTATATTCCTGTTTCTTTATTTCCAGGTCTACTTGATACTGACTTTACGCATATTAGACTTTATGATGTTTTTGAGAAACAGGGACACAGTATTGATACAATTGATCGTACATTAGAAATTGCGTTAGCTGATGATACGATTGCGGATATGCTGGATATAGATGAAGGAGAACCATTATTCTATTTCCGTTCTATTGGTTATGATACACAAAAGAATCCAATAGAATATTCTATTGCCCGTTATCGAGGAGATATTAATACATTCACATTACATCTTAATCAACACAAAGGAGATTAATATGACATACCGTTTAAAATACCATGTATGTCCTGAACATGGATGGATCAATGATCCAAATGGATTTTCTTATTTCCAGGGCTACTATCACTTATTTTACCAATACTACCCTGATGAACCTGTATGGGGACCAATGCATTGGGGTCATGTAAGAAGTAAAGATTTAGTTCATTGGGAAAACCTCCCAATTGCGTTAACTCCAGGAGATCAAGAAGATCTTGATGGATGTTTTTCTGGTAGTGCAATAGAATACAATAACCGTTTATACTTAATTTATACAGGTAATATTTATGATGATCCTGAACATATCACATTCCATCAGAATGTGAATATTGCCTGGAGTGAAGATGGTATTCATTTTCATAAATATGAAAATAATCCAGTGATTAGTGCACCACCTGAAGATAATACATATCATTTTCGTGATCCCAAAGTATGGAAAGAAGATGATCATTTTAAGATGATTATTGGTGGTCAGAAGGAAGATGGAAGAGGACATGTACTCATTTATCAATCTAATGATTTAATCAATTGGGACTATTTAGGTGAATATGGACATGCTTCTACCATTGATCATGAAGGTAAAATGTGGGAATGTCCTGATTTGTTTAGACTCAATGGTGTTAATGTATTACTCATGTCACCACAAGGTATTAAAGAAGATGGTGAAAAATACAGAAACTATCATCAAACAGGATATAAGATCAATGATTCTTTTATTGAATTAGATCATGGTCATGATTTCTATGCAGCTACTACAATGCTTGCACCTGATGGTAGACGAATACTCATGGCATGGATGGATATGTGGCATAGTGAATTCCCTGAAAAAGAAGAAGGGTGGTCAGGGGCTATGACTTTCCCTAGAGAACTTACTATTCATGATGATCATCTCTATATGATGCCAGTAGAAGAACTTTCATTACTTAGAGGAAAAAGTCAAAAAGTAGAAGTCACAGATTATCTGCTTCCTTCTAGACAGGTAGAAATCGATTTAGATTTATATGAGGGGTTAACTCTTGCTTTAAGTGATCTCTATACACTTAAAGTAAAAGATCATAAAGTCACTGTAATGAATCAGACAGAACGTGTAGGAACTATTAAAGATTATCAGTCTATGAAGTTATTGATTGATTCAAGTAGTGTAGAAGTATTTATAAATGGTGGAGAGCTTGTCTTTACAGATAGAGTTTATTTTAAAGATACACCAGTACTTTCATTTAATAGAAGTGTGACTTGTGAAATCACTTCATTATGTGAGTAATAAATCAAGGGGGAAATATATGAAAAAGATAGAATTTAAATCTATGTTGGTGTCTATTATTCTTGTATTAATTATTTATTATTTTTATACACCAGCACTTAATATTCATGCGATAGAATTTTGGATATTTATTATTGTCGCATTATGTATTTATGGTGCATCTACTTCTTATAGCACATTACTCGGTAAGAAATTCAAGCCTGAAAAGGTTGGCTATTTAGGTGTAGCTGTCGCAGTGATTGTGGCAGGTATACTCGTGACTGATTTATTCACAAGTAAGATTTTCCATGCATCACGTTATGCAAGTCGTATAGAAGTAGAAAATGTAAAGTTCAACAATAAAACTTTACATGAAGTAGACTTCTCTAAGACGCCTATTATTGATCGTAAGAGTACTGTAAAGCTTGGAGATAAGGTCATGGGTGAGATTCCAGAATATGTCTCTCAGTTTGAAGTAAGTGATGATTATACACAGATTTCTTATAAGAATAGTGTTTATCGTGTCACTCCATTAGAATATGCCAGCTTCTTTAAATATTTGACTAACAGTAAGAATGGTATTCCTGCTTATATTACAGTGAATTCTACTAATGGTAAGGCAGAAATAGTGAAACTAAAGGATTTAGGATTAGATGGTATGAAATATGTTCCTTCAGCCATTTTGAATCATAATCTTAATCGTAAACTCCAATTAACTTATCCAACATCTATTTTTGGATCTCCTTCTTTTGAAATAGATGAAAAAGGACATCCTTGGTATGTATGTACAACTTATACTTACTTTGGTGTAGAAAACAAGAAACAAGTTACAGGTGCTGTTTTATTTGATCCTATTACTGGTAAATCTAAGAAATATGATAAAGATAAAGTACCTAAATGGGTGGACCGTGTATATCCAGAAGAACTCATTATGACTGAAATAGATGAAAACGGAAGCTTACAAGATGGATTCTTTAACTCAGTACTTGGACAAAAGAATGTGACTGTTACTTCTGAAGGTTATAACTATTTAGAAAAGGATGGAGATATCTGGATCTATAGTGGAATTACTTCAGCTAATAAAGATTCTTCTAACTTAGGCTTTGTATTATCTAATTTACGTACACATCAGACTTTACGTTTCTCTTGTTCTGGGGCAAATGAAAAAGCTGCAATGAAATCTGCAGAAGGTGAAGTAAAGAACTATGGTTATGATGCAACATTCCCATTATTAGTGAATGTAGGTGGTCATCCTGTTTATTTGATTTCACTTAAGGATAGTGGAGGACTTATTAAACAGTATGCAATGGTTGATGCAAAGGATTATCAGAAGGTATCTGTTTATTCTGCCGATTCAGTGAAGAATCTAGAACTACTAAAGAAGAGTTTCCTTTCTTCTCAGACAATTATAGATGAGTCTGATGCTGAAACTAAGAAGAAGGATATCACTATCCAAAGTGTACAATTACTTAATGTGGATGGTAAATCTAAGCTATTTATTGTAGATACAGAAGGTAAGAAATACAAAGCAGTTATTACTTCAGAAAATGAAAATACACTTGCTTTCTTAAAAGCAGGTGAAACAATTCATATTCGTTATATTGAAATGAATGATGTAAATGTGATTAAGAATGTAGGTGAATAGAATGAAAAGAATAATGAAGATTTTCACAGTTACTTTAGTATGTTTATCACTATGTGGATGTTCTTATTTCAAGTCTAAGCTCAATGATATTAAAGGTAGTTTAATTGGGAATGGGTATACAATTGACACATATGATAATTATGGAAATAAGGTTTTTGAAACAAAAGGTCAAAAGATCAAGATTACTGGTAATAAGGTAAAAGAAGTTTCTTATAGTTCTGATGGTAGTGTGAATGAAGGCTATAGCTTATCATCAGTTATTACTATCACAATTGATGGGAATGAAATAGAAAGCTGTGGAGATACATGTATCTTTGAACAAAGTGGATTAGATGCAGAAGTAGACTTTACTAAGAAGCATATTAATAGTACAGCTAACGGAATTACAGCTAATACAGCTATTGCGAATTACTTGAATAAGTATAAGAATTTATTTGGTAAGAGAAGAATAGTTGTTGTGAAGTCTCAATTAGGTCAGCCTATTAAGGCATATCAAGGTGATGATGTATATTGGGAAATTCCTGAAAACCTTCCTAAGATGACTAAACTTATGATTGATGGTAAAGCACTTTATATTCATCGTGCAAACTTCCAGATTATTGATTCAGATTGTTTAACAGAAGAGTAGTTCATCTACTCTTTTTTAGTTGACTATGAACTGTACTTTAGGTTTAAAATAGTGTTATGGAGGATATGTTTATGGAGAAATCAAAAGTATATTTTACAGACTTTCGTACTCGTGTTGGTGTAAGCTTAACTGAAAAGCTTCAGCGTTTAATTAAGAAAGCAGGTATCACTGATATTGATATGGATGGTAAGTTTGTCGCCATCAAGATGCATTTTGGTGAATTAGGTAACCTATCTTATTTACGTCCTAATTATGCGAAAGCAGTCGCAGATGTTGTTAAGGAATGTGGAGGAAAACCATTCTTAACAGATTGTAATACTTTGTATCCTGGTTCTAGAAAGAACGCTTTAGAACATTTAGATTGTGCCAATATTAATGGGTTTAATACAATTACAACTGGTTGTCAGATCATTATTGGTGATGGTTTAAGAGGGACTGATGATATCACAGTACCTGTAAGAAATGGTGAATATTGTAAAGAAGCCTATATTGGTCGTGCAGTTATGGATGCAGATATCTTTATTAGCTTAACTCATTTTAAAGGTCATGAATCTACAGGCTTTGGTGGCGCTATTAAGAATATTGGTATGGGCTGTGGAAGCCGTGCTGGTAAGATGCAACAACATAATTCAGGTAAACCAATTGTGCATGAGGATTTATGTAGAGGATGTCGTCGCTGTGCAAAAGAATGTGGTAGTGATGCAATCACTTATGAAAATGGTAAAGCAGTGATCAATCAGGATATCTGTAAAGGATGTGGAAGATGTATTGGTGCCTGCGGGTTTGATGCAATTGAAAACCAGAACTGGGATGCCAATGAAATACTTGGTAGAAAAATGGCTGAGTATTCTCAGGCAGTATGTGATGGAAGACCTACATTCCATATTAGTTTAGTGAGAGATATTTCACCTAACTGTGACTGTCATGGTGAAAACGATGCACCTATCTTACCAGATGTTGGTATCTTTGCATCATTTGATCCTGTTGCCTTAGATCAGGCATGTGTAGATGCATGTTTACATGCAACACCTATGCCTAATAGTCAGTTATCTGATAACTTGGCTAATCCACATTGGCATCACCATCATGATAACTTCCTAGACTCTAATCCTAATGTCAGATGGAAAGAAACATTAGAACATGCAGAAAAGATTGGTTTAGGTACAAGAGAATACGAACTCATTAAGATGAAATAAGAAAAAGCAGGCGGTGCCTGCTTTTAAATTATTTCAAAATGTTTTAATGCGTTATAGATACCATCTTCATCTATATCATCTGTGACATAGTCTGCAGCTTCCTTAACATCATCACCCGCATTACCCATGGCAACAGAAATATGAGTATACTCAAACATATCAATATCATTCTTACCATCGCCAAAAGACATTGTCTCATCCTGATTAATAGAATAATACTTGAGTACTTCATGAATACCATTCTGTTTACCACCTGTGGCTGGAATAATATCCACTGCCTGGGGATTCCATTGTGTTTCCTTACAATGAGGCATTAATTCTTTAATTTCTTTTAATCTCTCATCATTTGTATCATAAGGAATCACCTGATAAATAGAATGTGTATAACCTCTATGAATATCTCCTACTTCAGGGAGTGGTGTAGAAATAGCCTTCTGTACCTTTTCTACGACTTCATTATTAAAGTTAATATACATCAATTCATCCTCTACAAAAATGCAAGGCATATGGTTTGTATCTACATAATTAATAATGTTGTTGATGTCTTGTTGTTCAATAGGAAGGCCATAAATCATTCCATCTTTATTGAAACAATACTGTCCATTTAAAGTAATACAGGCATCAAACTCTAAATCCTGGATAGGAAGATCCCTCATCTCACTTAAATGTCTTCCTGTCGCAATAAATGTAAGTATACCTTTTTCTTTTAATAGTCTCAATGCTTCTTTAGTAGACTCAGGAACACTATAAGTATTATGCGAAAGTAATGTTCCATCTATATCAAAAAATACAGCTTTAATCATAATCTGTCCTCCTGTCTTATTTATCATACTAAAAAAAGTTCCAAAAAGGAACTCTTACATGAAACTGCTGAAATCATGATTAATGATTTCTTTACATGAGAAGATACCATCTTCATATGTACATACAAAGATAGCACAGTTCTTAATACCTCTTTGATAGTGAGCTACATTATATTCTTCAAAGTTTCTAATGAAGTTGGCACATGCAGCTCCATGAGATACAACTAAAACATTATTACCTTTTGTATTTTCCATGATATCAGTGATAGTCTTGACAACTCTTTCTTGTACTTCATTCTGTGATTCTCCACCATAAGTCTTAAAATAATCTAGATATGGTAATGGAGGATTGAGACATTCATCCTTACCTTCGAATACTCCAAAGTTCATTTCCTTTAATCCCTTTAAACGTGTATAAGGCATTTTATGATGTGTCACTATTTCAAGAGTATCACTTGTTCTTTCACTTGTACTGCAATATGCATCATCAATATGAATATGATGATCATCAAACCACTTGCCAGCTACTTCTGCCTGCTTAATACCTACTTCTGTCAGAGGTGAATCACACCATCCTTGAATCTTATGCTGTAAGTTAAATAAAGTCTGTCCATGACGCATTAAATAAAGTGTTTTCATTGTATTTCCTCCTTCAACTTTGTACAATGAAATTATAAAACAAGGTAGTAACTACCGTGCAAGTAAAAAGGAGACGTTTTTTATGTATACAATGAAAGAAGTATGTCAAATAGTAGGGTGGAACTATGAGACATTGAAATACTATTGTAAAGAAGGTTTAATACCTAACGTAAAAAGAGATAAGAATAACTATCGTATCTTTGATGAAAATAATATTGGATGGATCAAAGGGTTACAGTGTTTAAAGAAGTGTGGTATGAGTCTCAAAGATATGCATCAATATCTTGATTATTGTATGCAGGGTCCTGTTTCTATTCCTGAACGTATGGATATGTTAGATCATACTAAAGAAGATCTAGAAAGAAGACTATCAGAAATACAGGAATCTTTAGATTATATTGAACATAAGAAAGAACTCTATAGAGATATGCAGGAAGGTAAAAAGCCTTATGTAAGTAATGTCTATCATGTAGAGAATTAGGTGATACTATGATAGGTACAGTAGATTTTAATATGATTCTAGAATTGAATCGTTTATTAAAGAAAGAAGGCTATGACTATTCTGTTCATTCTATTGGTGGATGTGCTAGTTGTGGATTATCACTTAGATGTGATGGATTAGAAAGTGATTTAGAAGATGTTATGAAGGTCATAAATAACTTTCTTAAAACAAAGTGGTTAAAGAGTGTTCCTAGTCTAGAAGACCCTTATACTCTTGGTATCATCTCTACATTTCATAAGGAGGTATAATGATGTTTCAATTAAACTATCAAAGTCATAAATCTGTCTATGAACAGATTGTAGATAATATCAAAGAACAGATTATGACAGGTGTATTAGAAGAAAATACCCAATTACCTACAGTGAGAGAACTATCGCAGCTATTAACAGTCAATCCACATACAGTACAGAAAGCTTTTCAAACACTTGATCAAGAAGGTTATATTTATACGATTGCGAATAAAGGAATCTTTGTATGTTCAAGAAACAATATTAAAGTGGATGAAAAGAAGGTTAATGATATCATTAATACAATCATGGGTGCTTATAAAGAACTCATGTATATGGGTATGTCCCAGGATGAAATACATAATAAGATATTAGAAAAGATGAAAGGTGGAACCCATGATTAAAGTAAAAGATTTATACAAAGTAATTGATGGGGAAGTGATCCTTAATCATCTAGATATGCAGGTAGAAGAAGGCTCTATCTATGGTTTAATAGGTCCTAATGGGGCAGGTAAAACAACACTTATTAGACATTTAGTAGGTGTCTTAAAACAGGATTCAGGTAAGATTTTTATAGAATCACAACCTGTTTATGAAAACATAGAATTAAAGAGAAAAATAGGGTATATCCCTGATGATATGTACTTTATAGAAACAAGCTTGGAAAGAAATGCGAAGGTATATAGAGAACTCTATCCATCATGGAACCAAGAAAGATTTGAAGAACTCTATCAAACATTTAGACTCAATCCTACAAAGAAGATACAAGCTTTTTCTAAAGGAATGAGAAAACAAGCTTCATTTTGTTTAATTATGTCTACTATGCCTGATTATCTTATTTTAGATGAACCAATAGATGGTTTAGATCCTATCGCAAGAAAACTAGTATGGAAATATATTATTGATGATGTCGCACAAAGAAACTTAACAGTATTAATCTCTTCTCATAACCTAAAAGAGTTAGAAGGTATAGTGGATCATGTCGGTATATTATATAAAGGAAAAATCATGAGAGAATTTGATTTAGAATATATTCAAACTCATATTCATAAAATACAAGTTTCATTTGGAAAAAAAGAAGTCAGTTTAGATGAACTAAACATTGTTTATCAAGAAGAGAGAGGTTCAATAAAAATATTAATCATAGAAGACTCTCTTACAAACATTAGAAGAGTAATAGGAGACCAATATCCTTTGATCTTTGATATACTCCCTTTAAGCTTAGAAGAACTCTTTATGTATGAAGTAGGAGGAGAAGATGATGATATCCAAAAACTCATATTTTAATAAAACATTCTTTAAAAACCTTATGAAACGTTTCTGGATTATTAGTTTAGGCGTTATGGTCTCTTATGTTTTATCCTACCTATATCCTATTTATCAAGGTGCTGGTTCAGAAGGTTATCAATATTATGCCACTTATCTTAAGGGTTCTTATTTTACAGGAAATCTAATGATTTCTTTGATTGCGATACTCACAAGTGTCGCTTTACTCTATTTTTATCATAACCGTAGTGCAGCTACTATTATTCATTCTATGCCTATTAAAAGATCAGAACTTTACTGGACATCTTTTATTGCAGGTATGATCTTTATGTTTGTACCTTTGATTCTTACTACAGGTATACTTATATTCTTCGGGAAAACAATACCTTTATATTATAGAGAACTTTCAATATATCACTGTTTAGGCTGGTTTTTGACTCAAAGTGCACTCATACTTTTTGCATATGGTATTACACAACTATGTGGTGTTATTACTGGTAATCTTTATTCACATTGTATATTAGGTGTATTCTTTAACTGTTTACCTTGGTTATGTTCACAATTCTTTACCATTCTTAAATCTGCCTTTACCTATGGTGTAGAAGAACCCTCTGTCGCATTTGAAAGCTACTCAACTGCCTTTAATTATATCTTGAGTCTAGAAAACTGGCTCACATTACGTACACTAGGCTGTTTATTTATATATATTGCGATAGGGATCAGTTTAATCTTTATTGCGTATTTCATCTATAAACGTGTTAATCTAGAGTATATTGGTTCTTCTGTTGTCTTTGATCGTTTAAGAGATGTTGTTGTTGTATTGGGAACACTTGTACTCTCTTCATTTGTGACATTCTTATTTATTTCTAATGAAACATCTATTCATACAATGAGACTTACATTTGTGGTTATAGGTATTATTGTTTCATTTGTAGGCTATTATATTTCAAGAATGATTGCAGACACAACACTCTATGTCTTTAATAAAAAGAACTTTAAGAAGTTTATCATCTATCTTATTGTTTTCTCTTTAATGTGTGTTTTCTTTGTCTTTGATATCACAGATGAAGAAAATAAGATACCTAAAATAGGGACTGTTTCTTATGTCACATTTAGTTCAGATTATTCAGGTAATCAGGATGTAAAACTCAATGATTCTGACTCTATTGATATTGTGCATAACATTCATAAAGCTATCTTAAAAGCACCACATAATTCTAATAATTCATCTCATTACTTTAATATCAGTTATCATTTAGTAGATGGTAAAACACTCACACGTTCTTACAACATCTCACAGGACTGCTTTGATACATATGTAAAAGATGATATGCAATCACTTTATAGAAATGGTGCTTATACAAATCATCTCTTTAGAGATATGCATTGGGTAGAAGTATCAGTGATGAATTATACAGATGATTCAAATGATACAATTTATTTAAAAGAAGAAGAGTTTAAAGGATTAAAGTATGCATTAAAAAAGGATTATGAGACACTTCCAATGGATACTATTTCAGATGCAATTAATAACTATAATTATAGTATTGAAGTGATTAATGATGCAGATTATGTATTAACTTTTTATATTAATAAAGATTTTGAGAATACCGTGACATACTTTAAAAAGAGAGGATATTATAGAAAGATATTTAGATAAGGAGTGTTTTTATGAGTATTACAATAACACAAATTGCGAAGCTTGCAGGTGTATCAAGGGGTACAGTGGATCGTGTCATTCATAAACGTGGGAGAGTGGCACCTGAAGTAGAAAAGAAAATACTTAAGATTATGGAAGAGAATGATTACCATCCTAATATGTTAGGAAGAGCTCTAGCTGCTTCTAAATCACCTCTTATTATCGGTATGGTGATGATTGAAAGAGGAAATCCATTCTTTCATTTAATTGATGCAGGTATGAAGGAAGCCATGGCACAGTTTAGAGACTATCCTATTGAATTAGATTTTAGACATATAAATGGTGTAGATGAAGAAGAATATCTTAAGGTATTAGATGAATTAGAACATTCTGTCAACGCACTTATCATATCAGGTATACAATCATCACGTATTATAGAAAAGGTCAATCATATCGCCAAACATATTCCTGTCATGACTCTTAATATTGATTTAGAAGAATCAAATAGAATAGGTTTTATTGGAATAGATGATTATAAAGCAGGAACATGTCTTGCAGGATTGACTCATGATATAACTAGACCAGGTGAAGATGTATTGATTTTATCTGGTTCAGAAACAATTCATTCTCAATCACAAAGAGTAAAAGGATTCTTAGATACAATGAAGCACTATCCTGATATTCATCTCAGTGATGTCATATATACACAGGATGAACAGGATCAATCAGATGCTTTATTAAGACAAGCACTAAATAAGAAGTATTATAAGACAATCGTCATGATTGATTCATGGCTGGCGAATGCAGGAGAAGTTGTTTCTCATTATGATTATCATGATATCAATATCCTTGGATTTGATTTGATGTCACAAAATAAAGAGGCTTTAAAACAAGGTAAGGTAACTTATATTATAGATCAAAGTGCATATATGCAAAGCTATGAATGTGTGCATAAAGTATGTGAATATCTGATATATGGCACAAAATTACCAGAAGGAATGAACTATCTTCCTATACATATTTATAATAAATATAACTTAGACTGATGAAAATCAGTCTTTTTTAATGGAAACGCTGTCAACCGAAATTGATAATGTCTCAAAAATAATCAAACATTAGCACCACAACGGTGCTTTTGTTTTGCAACATAATTTGCAAAGCTGGCTTTTCTCCATGGATGATCCATTGGAGGAATATACTTTTTCTTTTCTTTCTTAGGTGCCTCTTCAGGTGCATCAAATTCCTTTGATACTAGTTCATGTTCAGCTACTTCTTCCATCAGATAAAGCGTATCAGCGATATTTGCCAGAAGCTGTCCATCAAATGTCTCTATGACCATACATTTAGTCTTTCCTGCAAAATATCTTTTGTCTCCATTTTCGGTCACAGGAAAATAAAATTTATCCTTGAATCTAATGCAGTGGCCACTATCAATAGTTCTAGTTGAAAGTACTGCAAGAGTACGATTGATTTCCTCTATAGATGGTTGCTTCTCATATACCGATTTGGTACTATTAAGGTGTAGAGCGAACTGATTATTGTATTTTTTTATGTAGGAGTTTAAAAATACATTGGCGTCCTCTATGTTGGTGATATGAGCGTGCCTTAGTTCGACTGGTAATCGTGACTGGAGCGTCTGGTTGAGTCTTTCGACTCTTCCTTTTCCTTTTATGTGGAATTCCACATAAAAGCAATTATGTGTACTTTATGATTATGTGGAGTTTTTTCGTTTTTA
>ERZ869979.75-NODE-75-length-24492-cov-5.986893_pt1 | contig 24492 bp, 17 predicted proteins | sample MGYA00521269_ERZ869979 | MGnify/ENA primary metagenome ERZ869979 (study PRJEB32232, sample SAMN07284974) | human gut metagenome | biome: human-associated habitat; material: feces | host: Homo sapiens | place: Tanzania | collected 2014-04-05 ... | reverse complement strand
TGTATGAGCACCATCCAGTTGTGGATGACCTCCAAGCGCGATTTCACCATCTTCTTCCCCCTGCTCTACTGCATCGTTTTGGGAAACATGTTCCTCTCGCCTTGGGTCACCGAACACCTTATTTATATTTATCAGGATTGGCGCATCATCAACTGGGCGATGACGGGCGCCCTGCTCCTGGTGGCACTCATCGTGTACGTCACCACCCACGACTTCCGCTTCATGAAACCCCTGCCCTTCATCAGTCTCGACTATCTGGGCTGCATCCTGTGGTCGGCATGGATACTGGAGTTTATCTTCTTCTTCAACTACGGCGAGCACTACAACTGGCTCGATTCGAAAATCATGCAGATGGATGTATTGCTCTTTATCCTTACCGGATATTTCTGCATCCAGCGAATGCTTCACATCCGTCACCCTTACATCGAGCCGGCGGCATGGAAGTATAAGCGACTCATCCCGCTGCTCATTCTCTTCGCCTTCGTAGAATTCATGGGCAGTACGCCTAAAGTGCTGCAAACCGCCTTTACAGGTGGCGTGCTGCATTTCGGTGCTATCACTACCAATGTACTCAACTTCGTAGAATGGGTGGGTGCCATCGCCGGTTGCCTTTTCTGCCTATTCTGGTGCAAGGTGCTCTGTCAGAAATACACCCGTCTGCTCACGATAGGTGTGGCAACGATGGTATGTTATCCCGTGATGATGTATTTCCTCATCCATCCGGGTCTCAACATCGAGGCACTCTATCTGCCTTGCTTCCTGCGGAGCTTCGGCAACGCCATCTTCTTCTGTATGCTCACCGTGTATCTGGAAGAACTGATGCCGTTCCAGCACTTCTTCATGGGATTGACGATGGCAGGCATCATCCGCAACGGTCCGATGTCGGCGATGTGCTCAGGTCTGTACAGTTTCAGTCTCCGTTATCAGATGGCAGACAACATGTCGCGCGGCTTGCCCTACGATGCCACCAATCTTCTGATGCTCAGCATCCGGAATCTCTATGGCGTCACCTGTCTCATCGGCATTGCCGTGCTGATCATCTTCCTGCTCTGGGATGTACAGCCCGTGAGAAGTACCCTCAAAAAGATGCCTTCCTGGAACTTCGTGGGAAAGAGAATGAAGAAAAAGAAAGGATTTGCGAAATAAAACCTATTATCATTACGGCTGTCAGTTTCTTATAAACTGGCAGCCGTTTTGCTATTCAGCTAACTAAAACAACCCGAAAAAGAGAAAAAGCCCACAAGAATCTTTGCTTATTCAAACTTTATTCGTATTTTTGCAAAGATTTAGCAAGCTATAAACAGAAACAAAAATCATTTTCATATAACAACAATGAATACAGAACAACTTTCTATGACCAAGAAAACCCTAGTGGGAGTACAATTCCTATTTGTGGCTTTCGGTGCAACGGTTCTGGTGCCTCTCCTGATAGGCATCGATCCGGCAACGGCTCTCTTCACCGCAGGTGTGGGAACCTTTCTCTTTCACTTCATCACCAAGGGCAAGGTGCCTATCTTCCTGGGCAGTTCCTTCGCCTTCATCGCTCCTATCATCGCTGCCACCAAGCAGTGGGGACTTCCGGGAACCATCGCCGGACTTACCAGCGTCTCTCTGGTGTATTTCATCATGAGCGCCCTGGTAAAATGGCAGGGCAAGAAACTGCTGGATAGGATTTTCCCTCCGGTAGTCATCGGTCCAGCCATCATCCTCATCGGTCTTTCCCTTTCGGGCAGCGCTGTGAATATGGCTAAGACCAACTGGGTCCTCGCCTTCGCATCGCTTATCACCGCCATTCTGGTGCTTACCTTCTGTAAGGGACTGATGAAGCTGGTACCTATCATTTCGGGCGTTATCGTGGGTTACGTCATCGCCATCTGCATGGGCGAGGTAGATTTCTCGGGCGTGGCAGCGGCATCATGGTTCTCCTGTCCTGTATCCTTCGATACCATCACCCATTTCTCCTGGGCTCCATTCCTCTATATGTTGCCCGTGGCAATAGCTCCGGTGCTGGAGCATATCGGCGACGTGTATGTGGTGAGTGCCGTGGCGAAGAAGGATTTCGTGGCAGATCCGGGATTGCATCGCACGATGTTGGGCGATGGACTGGCATGTCTCTGTTCTGCCTTTCTGGGCGGACCTCCTGAGACCACTTATTCAGAGGTAACAGGTGCGATGTCTATCACCAAGGTAACGAGTCCTGCCGTGATTCGCATATCAGCAGCCACCGCCATCTGTTTCTCTATCGTGGGCAAGTTGAGTGCTTTGTTGCAGAGCATTCCTCAGGCGGTTTTAGGTGGCATCATGCTGCTGCTTTTCGGAACCATCGCAAGTGTGGGCGTTCAGAATCTGATGCAGAACAAGGTAGACATGAATGAAACCCGCAATGTCATCATCATCTCTGTGATGCTGACGATGGGCTTGGGTGGTGCCGTCCTCTCCTCCGGTTCCTTCGCCATTTCAGGCATCGGTCTCTCTGCCGTCATCGGCGTGATTCTCAACCTCGTACTTCCTAAAACGAAGAAGGAGGAGGCGTAAAAAGTGGGAAAACATCTATTTTCGAAGAAAAAAATGTTTTTTAATCATGGAGAAATAAACTAATTCGCAAAATATCCGTACCTTTGCAGTATGAAAACATTATTAGACGTTCATACACATACCATAGCATCGGGTCATGCCTTCAGCAGTTTGCAGGAAATGACCATGGCTGCAAAAGAAAAGGGTTTGGAAATACTGGGAATCACAGAGCACGGACCTCATATCCCGGGCACCTGTGATCCTATCTATTTCAGAAACCTGCATTGCGTTCCCCGTCAGCTCTATGGAATCAAGCTGATGCTGGGAGCGGAACTCAATATCCTCAATACCCAGGGCGATATTGACCTCGATGAGGATTACTGGCGCATGCTTGATATCCGAATCGCTGGCATTCATAGCCTTTGCTGGCAGGGAGGAACCAAGGAAGAGAACACGCAGGGAGTCATCAACGCCATGCGCAATCCATTCGTGCAGATTATCTCCCATCCTGGAGATGGAACGGCAGAACTGGATTTCGAGGCTCTGATGAAGGTTTCCAAGGAGACGCATACCCTGCTCGAAATCAACAATCACTCCATGGCTCCCATCCGCCACAAGACGGTGGCAGCTCCCAATAACCTGGAACTGCTGGAACTTGCCAAGAAGTACGAGACACCAGTCATCTTCGGAAGTGATGCCCACTTCTCTACCATGATTGCCGACTACAGCAACATCATGCCGCTGGTAGAGAAAGCAGAGTTCCCAGAAGAACTGATTCTCAACTATCAGCCGGAGAAGTTCATGGCTTATCTCAAGCCTACCCCAGAGAAATAGGAAAATTTCGTTTCACATTTCATTTGCACTACTATGATTATAGAGGAAATTATCAAGTATAATGAGGAATTCGTAGCCAGCAAGGGCTACGAGAAGTATCTTACGAGCAAATACCCAGACAAGAAGCTTGCCATCCTTTCCTGTATGGATACCCGCCTGACAGAGCTTCTGCCAGCAGCATTGGGATTGAAGAATGGAGATGCCAAGCTCATCAAGAATGCCGGTGGACTGGTTATCAGTCCGTTCGACTCTGCCATGCGCAGCCTCCTGGTTGCCATTTACGAACTGGGTGTAGAAGAAATCATGGTCATCGCCCACTCCAACTGCGGTGCCTGCCACATGAACGGCCAGCAGATGAAGGAATTGATGCTCAAGCGCGGCATCCACCAGGATGTCATCGACACCATCGGACTTTGCGGCATCGATCTAGACCATTGGCTGGAGGGCTTCCACGACACCGAGGATTCTGTAAGAAATACGATTAATACCATCCGTACTCACCCTCTTGTACCAAAGGATGTCAATCTGCATGGTTATATCATCGATTCCCAAACGGGTAAGCTTACAGAAGTAAAATAGAACTATATAATAATAATGAGAACATCAGCCGGTGATGAAGAAGAAAAAAATAAGATAGTTTTCAATGCTTGATGAACGCCAACCCCATCTGCATCGCCTTTTTCACCATATTTGCCACATTGCTGGCTTGCAGCTTGCTCATCAAGTTGTGGCGGTGAAATTCTACGGTATTGTTGCTGATGTTCAACTCCCGGGCAATGATATTGGTCGAATGTCCCTCGGCTATGTGCTCCAAGACTTCGAGTTCTCTATTAGAGAGGTTGACTTGCTCGACATTCTGCTGATTGATCAGTCTGAAAAACTGTTGACTATAATACCCCTTCCCTTCTTCTATTTTGTGCAAGGCGGTGAGAAGTTCCTGCGGATCGTCGCCTTTCAATACGATGGCATCAACATCCTCATCCATCAGCTGGCGTATCGTCCAGATTTCTTCGTGCATCGTATAGACTATGATCTTGGTCTTGGGATGCTTATGGTGAAGCTGCTTGACAAGCTGCAGACCATTCTCATTACTCAGTTCCAAGTCGATGATAGCGGTATCGATATTCTCCCTATTAATGATATCCCTGGCAGATATGAGGCTAGAGGCGGTCTGTACATTTTTATAGACACCATCTTGCAGGATGAGTGCTCTCAAACCAACCAGGACGACAGGATGGTCATCTACAATGAGGATGCTTTTGCTTTTTTCCATGATGATACAATTTTAAACGTTGTCTATTGCAAGCCTAGGCTCGCTGATTATAGTTGAAACTTGAGCTCTACCAGATACTCTTCTCCATTGTTTTTTATATTAAGTTCTGCCTGCAGAGCATCTGCTCTCATCTTCAGTGTATCTTTGCCGATTCCTGGCTTGTCCTGGCTGATAGGGTGAAGTGGTGACAGATCGTTGATGATGGATATGCTCCCCTGCTTTCCACAGGTATCCAGCGTGACGTTTATCATCTTGCTGTATCCATATTTGATGGCGTTGGATACGCATTCCTGGATGATGCGGTAGATCTCTATCGCCTTGCCGTCCGGGAGATTCTGCGCATTGAAAGAGGTACTGATGAATGGCTTGACGATGGTTCCGTTTTCGGCTGTTACCGATTGACAGAAGCTTTCTATCAGCTCCGCAAGCGAAGTGTTGTCAAACCTAGGTGGTATCAGCTCATGTGAAAGACGGCGTACATCATGTCCCACGTTCTTAAGCAATCTTTCTGCTTCCTCCTTATTGGTCTGCATCATGATATTCACCGCCAGAATATCGTTGCATATTCCATCATGCAATTCCTTGGCCAGACGCTTGCGCTCATTCTCCACACCATTGATATAGGATGTCTTTTCCAACAATTCGGCTCTCTGCCTGTCGAGTTTCCTGCGGTATAGGATGACAAGAATGGCTATCAACAATATGATGAGTGCCAGGATGAGCCATAAGATGCGGATATAGAGCGAGCTCTGTTCGTGGTTCATCTTTTCTATCAGCATTTCTTTCTCCAAGGTCTTGTACTTGATGTTGAACTCACTCAACTGCTTGTCGATGTCACTCTGCTTGAGAGAGTCACTTTTCATGTATGCCTTTTGCATTGCCTGGTATGCCAGAGTGTATTTACCCATATTATTGAGGCATCTGGCCTGTGTGGCGAGAAGCTTGTCTTTAGGCATCGTCAGATTTGTACCCGCCAACCTGCCGATGCTGTCCAGAAGTAGCCATTGCTCAGCGTATTTCTTCTGTTGCCCCAGCAAGTCGGCCTTGATTTCCAATATGCCTAGCACCCCATTGCTCGTAGGTGCCAGATTACGGCAGGCTTCATTGGCGTATGTGAGATAGAAGGCAACGGAATCGGCCTTACCCAGTTGCAAGTACGACTTGAGCAACGGAGAAAGATATTTGAGGGTCAGCACATTATAATTGGTCTGCTTTACCATATTCCACATCGAAGTAAGGCTATTGACGCTTTTCCGGTAATTTCCCTGTCGCATCAGGATAGCACCTTTATTGGCATGGGCAGACAGACGCTCTATGGTATCGTTGATAGCGATAGCTTTAGATTCAGCCTTGTCGGAGTACTCTATGGCTTCCCTAAATCTCTTCTGTTCGTTGAAAAGCACGGAGATACAATTGTAGAGATAAATCTCATATTCCGCATTCTCGCTCTTGATGGCTTTCTGGATGCCCTTCTTATAATAGATGAGCGAGGAATCCAGTTCTCCAATTCTGCGATAGCAGATGCCCATTGCTCCACACATGGCAAGCATGCCATCGTAATCCTCTATCTTTTCGGCAAACGGGATGCCTTTCTTTCCTATTTCCATGGCTTCTCTCATCTTTCCCAGGTCAGTATATGCGGTCATCTTCTCGCTGGTAAGCCAACTGCGGGTGGTGTCAGCACAGTTCATATTGAGTGCGCTGTCTATCAGAAGGATGGCCTGTCTCTTGTCACCATCAGTATTATAGTTGACGGCTTCCAGAAACAAAGAATATGCCCGCTTCTCGTCTTTGCTGCTGTCCCGTTGACAAGCGGCAAGAAAAGGGATGGATGATAACATAAGGAAAATATATGTGAATATGGCTTGTTGCCTGTGATGTATTGTTTGCTTCATTTGCTATTATATTTACGTCATTTGCTATTACTATCATAAATGATTGTCCCTGCAAAGATATGAAAAATAATCGGAAGAGTCATTTTTTCTATTGTTAAAAAAGGTGGCGGCTGTTGTTTTACCGCTCACATGCCCCTTTACCTACGGAAAACCATAGGCTACACGCGGTGGTATTCCGTAGAAATGAATATAAATATCCGTTTTTTGCTGCCGGTAGAAACATTATATGGTAATTGTCGCTATCTTTGCATTCAATCATTCTCTTGTTATACTTAGTATCTCTAAGTGAACGGAGAAATGTAGTAGTAAATAATCAAATAATAAATGTCTAACTTAAATTTAAAGGATTATGCGTAATATTGGTGAAGAAATCTTGTGGGATATCGTGCGTGTTATCAAATGGATAGCCATACGTGTGTTGCGTCTCTTCGGCAAGTTATTCTCTTTTGCATGGGACAAGGCAAAGGAGAAACAGGAAATGAAGAAAATGGAAGAAAAGGAGCAGGGCTTATGAAATACGTGAAAATATTGTTAGTATTCGCCTTCGCATTGCTTTCGATGGCTGGCTTTGCCGAGAAGGGCGATATGTGGGAGGTGAAAGATGCCGACCTGACGGTGTGGGATTCGCCTAATTATCTTACGAAGCTGGGCATGATGCATCAGGGTGATACTTTTGAGGAGGAAGGTATGGATGGCGACATGATCAGATTCCTCTACAAGGGCAAAACGGCTTATGTGGCATCTTACTGCTGCCAACGATTTGAGCCGGAACCGGATTCTGATGTTGATGTAGAAGAAGAAATGCCTGCAGCTGCCACACAGCAGGATGTCAAGGAAGACGCCAAGAATGAAAAGACGGAACTGACTGCTGTTACCCAGCAGAAAGGAAAACAAGCCTCTACGGTAGATGCCAGGAAAGAGGAAATGCACGCACCAGCAGGAACTCAGCAAAGCACCGAAAAGGAAGAACCTGGAGTATTAATGGGCATAGCGTTGCTGCTCCTGTCACTTGTTGGAGGCGCCCTCGGTCTTATCGCCATCGTGTTTACTTTCTTTTATGTTTTCAGATACCAGAAATTGGCAAAATGGATGAATGGGAAATGTGGCACGGAAGTGATACCTTACAAACGATTCAACAAGTTGCTCCTCGTTCCCGTACTGGCAGCATTAGCTACTGTAGTGATTACCATATCGTTTGGATATCTGGCTACGCTGGTAGAACAGGACAGCACTTCGCAGATCTTCCTATCGCTGACAGGTGTAGCATTAACCATAGCAACCCCCGTTCTGTGTCTTTGGTACAGATATAAGAAAGACAAGGAACAATATGGCAAGAAGGCAGCAAGCTGGATGATGCTCTATTCTTTCCTCAGTATAGTGGCAATATATCTGATTTGTGTTGTAATAGCCTATATTATTGTGGGAATTGTTGCAGTACTGATTTTTGCCCTGATTGTAAGCCTGGCATTCCCTACAAGATACTATGTTGTCCGCAGGTGGTAGCAGATCTGATTTGCAACTTGTACTTTGTCATTACGATTCCTTTCTTATTAAGATTGCTATCACTCCATATTGAGACGGCCATTATGGTCAAGAGAAATGATGATAGCTCCTCATCATAATAGTTCTCAAACCTAGAGATAAAAGTATTTATCCCTAGATGAAAGTTCCGTTCAGCGACGTTGAACCGACATTCAGCGACGTTGAATGCAGATTCAGCGACGTTGAACGTACATTCAACGTCGCTGAACGAAACTTTCTATTAGGCAAAAGTACATCTTTTCCTAATAACAACCAAGACTTTTCCTAATAACAACCAAGACTTTTCCTAAGATTAACACAAAAATAATCATTTTTACAGCCACGCTCCGAATCTTGCGCTTGGCAATGGGGCGGTGAAGTAATAGTTCTGGTCGTTATTCTTATCCAGGAAATTCACCTGCTTCATGCCGAAGAATGGCAGACCCTGTGGGAAGAGGCGGGCGAAATCGGTTACGCCACCCGAGAGGGCAGGACTGTTATCCTGATACTCGAAATTCCAGGTCTTGTCGAATGCCAATGGAGCACCCTGGGCTACATCATCAATCTCGCAATTGACGTTCATCTTGTCGCTCTGAGTGAAACTCTTGAAGAGTGGATTGAGCTGACCAGCCACGCTGCTCTTGATATCGGTATCATACCAGATGCCAAGCGCTGCATCCTTCGCCATCTGCTCTACTCCAGTTGAGGTAGATGCAAAGTAGTAGTTTGGGGTGAGACGGCTGTGCTCCATGTCAGCACCATCCATCTTTGGCTGTTTCAGACCGAAACGGGAATCGTAGATAAGGTTGTTCACGAAGACTGGCTTCGCAGCCTTCTCTACCCAAACAGAACCGCCCTTCTTGTTCTTGGAACGGCGCCATCCGCAGTTGATGATGGTATTGTTATAGGCAGTCATCTCGCTGAGAGGAATCACCTCGCTATTGCCGGCATTAGAAAGCTTGAAGGCGTTGGTGCAGGCGTTGTAGATGATGTTGTTGGCTACATCGAGCTTGCAACCTGCCTTCACGTTGATGGCCTCGCCGCCATCGGCTGCATTTCCGCTATCGGCAAAGATATTATTGATAATCACGCCGTTACCACCGGTAAAGTAAGTCTGGTCGTTGTAGTTATCATGGAAGAAACTGTTTGCCATCACAAACTTGCCGTTCACATTACAGAAGTGGAAGGCTGGCACGCCACCATCGATGGTTGTCTTGAAAAGCTTGTTCTGGAAAGAAGCTGAACTCTCGGTAGGAGTAGCACCGGCATAGGCCACATCCACGTGGTTGAGCACCACCTCTTCTGAATTATATCCGCAGATGATGCCGCCCCAATCAGCCGGCTTCTTGGTATCAGAAGTGATGGTAACTGGCTTCTCGGCAGTTCCCAGGCAATAGAGATTGCCCAATACCACAATCTCTACCGGTACCTGAACCTCTGATTTGCAGGTAACGGTTACGCCCGGCTCTATGTAGAGCGATGTTCCTACAGGAATCTCAACGCTCTCGCTAAGGGTGGTATCCTTGCTCCAAACCACAGAACCTACAGGATATTCTGCCACCTTCGTTGTAATGACATCCTTAGAACCCTGGTTCTCGTTGTTTCCACTTCCATTACCGCCATTATTCACGTAATCGTATGGATTGATATTATCGTTCTCGCAAGAGGTGGAGAACATTGCAGCTGCCATCATAAGCAAAGCTGCTAAAGTATTTATCTTTTTCATTATTTTCCTTTTTTCTTTTTTACCTCTTAAAGCTTATATCTTACTCCCAGCAGGAAGGTTCTGCCATACTGATAAGTTCCCACGATGGTCTTATCGCTCTTCTGACCCTCATACTCCAGGTTGCTCTTGTTTACGGTCTTCAAGTATCTCTCGCGCTTGGCATCGAGAAGATTGTTTGCCTTGAAGAAGATGGAGATGCCGTTCTTGAATTGCTTCTCGGCACTCAGGTCGAGACCGAACATCGCCTTGTCCCACTGGTCGGCATCCTTGAAAGGAGAAACCAGGGCGAGCTTGGTGCCCGTGAAGGAAGAGGCAAGCTGCGCATTCCAGCCATTCTCAGTATCCTTATATAATAAGGAGATGTTGGCGGTATGAGGAGCCTGGTTAACCAGCGGACGGGTCTGGGTTACGCCCGATTTATACTCGGCACTACCCTCCTTGTACTCACGCTTCGAGGTGGTGATTTCAGAATGGGTGTAAGTATAATTCGCCTTTACTCCGAAGTGGCGGATGTATTTGATGACGTCGATTTCGAAGCCCATGTTCTTGGCATTACCCAGGTTATCAGGCATATAGTAGGCATCGGTTCCGGCACCAATCTTGCCATCCGATGTTACGAACACCTGCTCGATAGGGTCTTTCAGATACTTATAGAATACGCCGGCAAGAATCTGCTCGGTCTTGCTTGGGAACCACTCCCAGCGCAGGTCGATGTTGTCGATGCGCGCACGCTTCAGGTTTGGATTACCCTTTTCCTGATACTCCTCGCCCTGAATCTGATAAGGCACTATCTCGTAGAAGCCCGGACGGTTGATGGAGCGATAGTAAGAGAGACGCACGTTCATCTTCCTGGTTGGCGTCCACTTGATGGATGCCGATGGCAGATAATCCCAGTAGCTCTGCTCGCCCACCTGTCCCATGTTGCGGAAATGCTGGAGCATGGTGTAAATCTGGTTGGTGTGCTCGGCACGGAAACCGGCATTCAGTTCGCCCACCTCGCTCTTCAGGGTTATCATGGCGTAGGCTCCGCCGATGTGCTCCTTGGAATCGTAGTTGAGCTGAGAAGCCTGAGAATAAGGAGTCTTGCAAACCCAATCGATGTTGGCATACTGGTCTATTCCGTTGTCATCCAATCGCTGCGAGATGTCGGCAGGATTGAAGATGTAAGAATAATATCTGTTGCTGCGTTCCTTTCTGCGATACTGCGCTCCCGCCTTCCAGAGTGCCTCCACATCGTTGGCGAAATGGGTATCGTAAGAGAGGTTGATGTAGCCCGCCCAGTCGGTATCCTTGTTGTGCTGGAATCGGCGCTCGGCACTCTTAGGCAGGGTCTTGGTGATGTTCTTGTCGGCATCCCAGATGGAACCCGAAACGGCATCGCCTTCGCTTGAAGCATTGGTGCTCACGGTGTTCGTCAGGGTTACGTAAGTTCTATCCGGGTCTTCCTCCTTAGCCTGCGAGAAGATGCCCGACCAATCGAGGGTAAAATCCTTGGTAAGATGATGCGTACCCTTCAGGTTGGTGGCGAAGATGCTCTGGGTGGTTGAGAGAGAGCGAACCTCATCGTCCTGGGTGTAGCTGTCGGCTCCGATGTATAAGGTATTGATGCTGTTATTGTATCTGATGCCCTTGGAATTGGTGCGCACATACATGTTGTACCACTCCAGCTTGTGACCAGGCAGGGTTAAATCGAATTTGGTATGAGCACCCGTGGTAAGATCGTGGATGCTGTAGTAGCGATGTTGCAGATTATAGATATACATAGCCTGCTCACCCGAAGCCATTTTTAAGGAATTGTAGGTGCGCTCGGTGCCGCGGAATGTATTCTGAACGCTTCCGGCAAGCATCACGCCGAGGCGGTCGTTCCAGAAGCGGTTGCCGATGCTCAAGCCTCCGATGAAGTTAGGAGATGGCATGGAATGACTCTTCAACAGCACAGGACCGTTCTTGAAATCGCTCATCTGCGCCTTGTATTCAGAACCGAATGCCTCGTAAGGAGATTTCCTGGTATAATCAGAGCGGTTGCTGGTAAGATAATCTCTGCCATCTTTCCAGAAATAATCACTCGCTCCGATGGCTGCATTCGCCTGAATCTGGAAGCGGGATGGGGCATCCTTCATCACCATATCCACCACACCGCCGGCTGCATCGCCTTCCATATCGGCAGTCAGAGACTTGGAAACCACGAGGCGGTCCATCAGATCTGAAGGGAAGATATTCAATGGGATGTAACGGTTTTTATCATCCGGACTAGGAATCTTCACGCCGTTTACCAGGGTGTAGTTGTAGCGCTTGTCCATGCCTCGGAGAATGGCGTAGGAAGCCTCGCCCGATGCATCACGCTCCATGGTGACACCCGATACTCGCTGCAAAACGCTCGCCACGTTGACATCAGGCGAAAGCTGGATGCTCTGCTGGCTCATCACGTTGAGCACGTTGCCGGCATTCTTCACGGTTTCTATGGCACTTCGGTCGCTGCGGTATTCACGATGACCGGTAACCACCACTTCGCCCAACTGCTTCAGGTCTTCATCCATCGGAATATCCACCTTGTCTTTCTTAGCCACATCTACTACCATCTCCTTGGTCTTGTAAGACATGTAGGAAACGATGATGGTAAACTTGCCTTTATCTGGCAGTTCATGCAGGGTGAAAGTACCATCGAGTCCGGTGGTGGTACTCACGTTGGGCAGCTCCTTTACTCGGATTACGGTTCCGATGAGGGGTTCGCCCGTTTTGTTATCCTTGACTACGCCATCCAGCGTGTGGGCCTGGATGGCGGTAGTCGCTGCGGCAAGAAGCGCCGCACTCAGTAAAATTCTTTTCATCTATATCGCTATTGAAATCTTCATTCGTTACTTTTCGCAAAAAAGCGCTTTTTACCTTTTTACTTTTTTACCTTTAAAACCGTGTGGATGATTTTTCCATCCTTGTCGATCATCGACATTCTCAACTGCTTCTTATCTACAGTAAATACAGAGAAACCATCGGCAGGACTGCAGAACACGGTGCCATCGATAGGCTTTACAGAGCGAGCCAGAGATGAAGATGAATTGACTACGTAGTCGATGTTGTCGCCCTTCTTCTGGATGTGCTGGAAGTTGTGGATGTGACCGCAGGCATAAATCGCCACATTATTATATTTATGGAGGATAGGAAGGAGGCGCTTCTGCATGTCGAGACGCTCGCTCTCCTTCTTCGTGGTGTAGGCGTAGATAGGATGATGGCCTACCACGATGACCCAATCTTCCTTGGCATTCTTCAGAGTTTCGTCGAGCCAGGAGAGCTGAGCCTCAGCATCCTGCTTACAAGCATCAGGATAGATGTCTGAATTCTTGCGGTAAGAATCAATAAGGGGCGTGGTGTCGAGGAAGATGACACGGATGGTGGTTCCCTTGTGATCGAATACCTTGGTGTAATATTTGGCTGGCATCATCCAGCGGCGGCTCACCTTGCCGTAGTCCATAAAAGCCTGGGTATTACCACGATACTCATGGTTGCCACAAACCGGGAACCAGTCGAGCATCAGGTCGGGATGAGAATAAACATATTCGTAATTGGTAAGCCACAGAGGGTCCTGGGTAGAAGTCACGCCATTGAAATGGTGGATGTCGCCCACGGCAAGTACACATTCCGGATCTACCGTACCCGCCATCTCGCCCATCAGTTCGGCGATAGGCTTCTGGTCGTAGTAGCCGTTGCGACCCATATCATTGGTCATGTAGAGGGTGATTTCGCCCTTCAGTTTCTGCCATTCGGCAGCATTCGCCTTCCAGTTTGGATTCTGCGGAATGGCGGTTGCTGCACTCTGAGAACAGGTTGTTAATGCTGTGTTTTGAGCCCGTGCAGTCAAGCCTCCGCCCAACAATAAAGCCGAAGCCAAAACTATAGTTGCTACTCTACCTTTCATCATAGCAAAGCCATTCATGCTGCTATGCTTACCCGAAACTTTCTTTTCCATTTTTTCTTTATCTGACTATAATACTATTGTTTAATTTTCGGGTGCAAAGGTAGGGGTATTATGTGTCAAAGGGGTTACAAGGATTTGAATTCACAGATAAAGAATGCTACAATTTTGTTACTGCTTGCGTATAGATGAAAGTTACTACTTGCCTAGAAACTTCTGGTTCACGTAATCGGTAAGCTTTTCGCGATAGCTGTCGCCTATCGGGATTTCCTTTTCATTATCAAGTACTACGCGGCTCTTGTTGATTTCTGCGATGTGGTGAAGGCTGATGATAAACGACTTGTGGATGCGCATGAAATCCTGAGAAGCCAGGCGCTCTTCCATCTTCTTCATGCTGAGGAGCACCACCAGGGGTTTCTCCTGACGGGCAAGATGAATGCGGAGATATTCTGCCATTCCCTCTACATAGATGATGTCGCGGATGAGGATGCGAACCACCTTGTATTCGGTTTTCAGGAACATGGCGTCGTCTTCGTCTATCGGCGAAAGGCTCGCCGTATGGAGCAGGTCATACTGGCGCTTCACCTTGTCGGCAGCACGCAGAATGTCGCCCATGCCGAAGGGTTTCAGAAGATAATCGATGGCATCCACCTTGTAGCCTTCGATGGCGTATTCCTGGTAGGCGGTGGTGAAGACTATCATCGGCGGCTGGCTCAGGGACTTGACGAAATCCAAGCCGTTGAGGTCGGGCATGTTGATGTCGATAAAGAGAACATCAATCTCCTGCCGGTTCAGGATGCTCATCGCATCGAGGGCACTCTGGCAGCTATCCACCAGTTCGAAGAAGGGAACTTTCTTCAAGTAAGCCGCCAACTGGCGGAGAGCCAGAGGCTCGTCATCTATCGCTAATACTCTAATCATAATTATTTTATTTAATCGGGAGCCTCTGCAGCAGGCGGAACTCCTCGGGGTTGGAATCAATCTTCAGTTTGTAATCATCTCCATAAATCAGCTGGAGGCGTTTCCGGGCATTCTGCAATCCCACGCCTCCCGGTCTCTTATCTTCGGTTTCCGGCTTCACGCTGTTGTTGCAGCTGAAGGCTATCTCGCGGATGGTTTCATCCACCTGAACGCCCACCTCTATGAAGGAACTCTTCTGATAACTGACGCCATGCTTGAAGGCATTCTCTATAAAGGTGATGAAGAGGAGCGAAGGCACCTGCACATCGGGAACGCTGGAAGGAAGCGAAACCGAGATGCGGACCTTGTCGGTGTATCGGATGCGCATCAGATCTACGTAATGACTGATAAACGCCAGTTCCTTCTGCAAAGGCGCCATCGACTTGTTGCCCTCGTAGAGCACGTAGCGCATCAGTTTGGAGAGCACCTCGATGGTGTATTTCGCCTGATCGGGGTCGATGTCAACCAGCGCATGGATGTTGTTGAGGGTGTTCATGAAGAAATGGGGATTGATCTGATACTTCAGATACTCCAGCTGGCTGTTCAGGTTCTCGCGCTCCAGATCTTCTATACGCTTCTTGTCGTCGAGCGATTTGAAGAAATTCTTTACTCCGATGTTCAATCCCAGGAGCAAGGCCATGATGATGAAGGCCACGGAATCCTGTCCGCCAAAGTCACGGGGCGGTTCGGGCTTCTTTTCATGAAACCGCTCGCCCCTGCCATCTTGCGGCAGGAGAGGAGGATTAAAGGGAGTATTCGAATCAGTAAGTTCGTGAGCAAGGGCAGGCTTTCTTTCCCCTATTCTTCCCTTTTTCATTTCCATCCTATCGTTCGGTTCCGGTCCTGGAAGATGCGGACGGAAATGAATCTGATAAGCCATGAAGCAGATAATCAGCGCCACCAGGGAAACCCCATACGCCCACTTTCGGTTGGCATAAACCAGCAGAGGGGCGATAAAGAAATTGTGCAGGAAGAAGGTGACGCAGAACATCGCCAGCAAGCCCCATGCGTTGAACACGCTCTGCCATTCGATGGTCATGCTTTTAGCTGCCTCTGCTGATGCTGAAGCGGCATCCTGCACCATCGCAGCATCCGATGCCGAGGAGAAGAAGAAATCGCCTACCAGCATACTAACGGGTGGTGCTGCAAACAGGATTGTCCACAGCACCACGTATAGAATAATTTCTGATTTCTTCTGTCCTCTAACCATAAGACGCTTATATTTTATTTGCTGGGAGCCCCGCTGATTATCAGCGGAAAGCTCCCGATGAGTAAAATCTTTCAATATGATTGATAACGTTAAGAAGGGTAGATTATTGTTAGAAATTACTTATTGTAGTAACAATCTTGGTGTCGGTTCGATTCATCAGTTTGATTCCGCCCATCTCGCTGAGCGAGATGGGCTGGAACTTTGAGATTAACGCATTCATTGTCATCATTCAACACATTAATTGTCATCTAAATACTCTCTAATCTAACTAACTAAATACAACAAACTTACAAATATGATAAACAATTCTAACTATAAATTCTCATTAATGCCAGCCCCCAGGCTGACCTCCGCCTCCGGGACCTCCTCCGTTTCCGCCATTTCCTCCAGGCTGGCCACCTCCGGGCTGCGTGCCTCCGCCGCCCATGCCACCACTAAAGTTGCTGGTGGTAATCATCTGCGAGAGGGTTAGCGTAGCTAAAGAGGAGCCACCGCTCACCGTGGCATCCGTAACGTAGCCACAGAAATCGTTGCCACCGCTCACGGTAGCTCCGGAAGAGAAGATATAAGAGTTTCCTTTCGTCATCTTGGGTGAACTTACCAGGAGGGTGTAGCCCTGCTGGGTGTAGTCGCGAGGCACCTTGAAGACAAGGATGTTGCTGCCACTATCATCAGCCACCGTGATGTACTGTCCGTTCTGAATGCTGCTGCCTCCGAGGATGGCAACAGGCTGGGTGGTTACACTCGTGGTAGGGGTGGATGTGGTTCCACCTATTCCTATCAGGATGCCGCCCGTAACCGCGAAGGAGTTCTGGTCGCAATCGAAACCTTCCTCCGGCTGAGTGGTTCCGCAGGCTATCACTACTCCACCCGATACGGTAAGCGTAGAATTGCTGTCGATGCCATCGTTATTGGTTCCCATGGCAAAGACGTTGCCGCCGCTGATGGTCATCGCCCCTGATGAGTTGATGGCGTCATCGTAACAGTAAGCCATGATGTTGCCGCCAGAGATATTCATCGTAGATTTGCTCTCGATGCCTTCGGAACCTTCGCCTCCGGTGCAGCGAACCATGATGGTTCCGCCCTTCAGAAGCATGGCTCCATCGCTCTTCATACCCTTAGGCGGAGTATCGAGACGGCCGTAAGTGAATTGCTTGCCGGTGGTAATCACCCTGATGGTTCCATCGGGGTTGGTGATGCTCACGCCATTCAGATTGAGCTCAAACTTATTGTCGCTATAAATCTTGAGGAAACCGTTGGTGGTGGTTCCGCTCACGTTGTAGCAAACTTTCTTGGCAGAAGATTTCACGACGACGTCGGCACCATTGATGGCAACCGTTACGCCATCCACACTTCCCGAGGTGGAAGCCGAAGAACCATTGAAGGCAATATCAACTTCGTTTTTGAAGCTGTTGTTTTCGATGAAGTCCTCAGCCTCATCGCCTTTCGTGGGTATGGTTTCCGATTCGCTGAGCGCAGTCTTGTCGATGGAAATATCGAAGCTGGTCAGGTCGCTTAGCGAACTGTTATAAGTGGTAGCAGAGCCCGAGCTCCCGCTATCCGAATTCCCATTCCCCGAGTTCCCGTTCTCCGTTCCGTTTTCCTGATCAAAGAAATCAGAATCCGAAAAACAGCTGGTGATCAGCATCGCGGCGATTATCATCATCGCCATCATCGGATAAAATCCAAATAATCGTTTCATAAGCCAATCGTTTTAAATTCCGGCTAAAGCCATTCATTTTTTTCTGCTGCAAAGGTAATACAAAGTTGTTACACCCGCAACTTTATTCAACGAACGCCCCGATTGTTTCAACGAAACGAAAAATAGAGATTTTCATCCCCGATGATTTAAAGGAAAACATATATTTATCGGTAATTACACATCACAAAACGATAAATACCCATAATTATAGGTATTTTCCCTATAATTATCTGTGCTTTCAGAACCTTTCTATTACTTTTGCAACCAGTTCACAATCGAACCATAAAACGACATAGCAATAACAAAAGAATAATAGCAATAAACAAAAATAAACATAAAGGATTATAGTAATGAACAAAAGAAAAGTACTAACAGCCTTTTTGCTTGCGACAGCCCTAACAGGTTTCGCCAAAGGCTATGTAAACAACGAGGCAAAAAATAAAGCCAGACACTGGCCACTCTTCTCGTCTGTACAGTATGAAGGCTTCGACTCGGTATTCGCTCAGAATCCTCTGAAAGCTGATGAATTCTACAACCCCATCCTTCAAGGTTGTTATCCAGACCCATCCATCTGCCGTCGTGGCGATGACTACTATCTGGTCTGTTCTTCGTTCGTCATGTTTCCAGGTGTACCTATCTTCCACTCCACCGACCTGGTGAACTGGAAACAGATTGGTCATGTTCTGGACAGAGACTCGCAGCTCAAAGTGGGTGGAGGCGGAACCAGCAATGGTATCTATGCGCCAACCATCAGATACAACCCCCACAACAAGACATTCTACATGATTACCACGCAGACCACCTACATGGGCAATATGATGGTAAAAACCACCGACCCGGAGAAAGGCTGGAGCGACCCTATCAATCTCCACTTCAACGGCATTGACCCATCCATCTTCTTCGATGACAACGGCAAGGCTTACATCGTTCACAACGATGCACCCAAGCAGAGAAAATGGAGCGGACACCGTGCCATCAAGATTTGGGAATATGATGTGAATACCGACCAGCTAGTGAAGGGTTCGGATAAGATTATCGTAGATGGCGGAACCAAGCTCGACAAACATCCTTTCTGGATAGAGGCGCCACACATCTATAAGAAAGACGGAAAATACTATCTGATGTGCGCAGAAGGTGGAACTGGTGATACCCATAGCGAAGTGGTATTTATAAGCGACCACGTGGATGGTCCATACGTAGAGGCTCCAAGCAACCCTATCCTGAGCCAGCGCTATCTGAATCCAGACCGCAAGAACAAGGTAGAATGGGCAGGCCACTCGGATGTAGTGGAAGGCAAGGACGGAAAATGGTATGGCGTATTCCTGGCCGTTCGCCCTAATGCCGATGGTCATGCCACCTTGGGACGCGAGACCTTTATCCTACCTGTGGATTGGAGCGGCAAATGGCCCCTCTTCGAAAACGGACTGATTCCGATGGAGCCTAAGCTGAAGATGCCTCAGGGCGTAACCAACATGCAGGGAACTCAAGGATTTGCAGCCTGCGGCAATTTCGGTTTTACAGACAACTTCACTGGAGACAAGCTCGACTACCGCTGGGTAGGCGAACGTTGCAATCCTGCCCATTTCGCCTATTTGGAAAACGCTGGAAAGGCTGGAAAAAAGAAGAATGTAGGCGGCGTGCGCATCAAGCCATTCGAAAACAACATTGAAGAAAAGAAAGCCCTATCGGCTCTCTGGACTCGCCAGTTGCACCACAACTTCTCGTTTACAACCAAACTGAAGTATGCTCCTCAGAGCGAAAAGGATTTAGCAGGAATCGCCTGTCTGCAAAACAGAAATGCACAGATTGTGCTAGGTTTGACAAAGAAGAACGGCAAAAACACCCTGGTACTCGCCAAGAGATGGAAGGATAAGACCGAAATGATTGCCACACAGGAAATGCAGAAAGGCAAGAATGAGATTATGCTGCAGGTGAAAGGCAACAACGATAACTTCCAGTTTGCCTACTCAGCAGACGGCAGCCATTTCGAGACCATCGGTGCCCCTATCAAAGGCGATTTCCTGAGCACCAACATCGCAGGAGGATTCGTAGGCAATATGCTAGGACTTTACACCACAGCCAAGAACAACCTGCAATAACAAACACCAAGAAAACAAAATAGAAATTTACATAACCGAACATTAAAATTTCAGAATCATGAATAAGAATACATTATTTTCAGCCCTACTGCTTTCACTTGCTACTCTGCCATCTATGGCAGGGGGCAATGCGAAAGCCAGCAGTTCACCAGCCAAGGCCAACAAGGCAGCTGTCAACAGCAAGGCTATCAGCAAGAACCTTTTCGGAATCTTCTTCGAAGACCTCAACTATGCTGCCGATGGCGGACTGTATGCAGAATTGGTACAGAACCGCTCGTTCGAATATTCTCCATCCGACCTGGATTCTCACAAGCAGCCTAAGGGCGGCTGGCATTCCTTTACGGGCTGGGAATACCTGAAATGGGGCAACACCATCGCCACCCTCTCTCTGGAAAGCAAGGATCCTATTCACGCCAACAACCCTCACTATCTGCAGGTGAACGTGAAGACAGTAAGAGGCAAAGGACCTGGTATCCGCAATCATGGTTACGACGGCATCGTTGTAAAGAAAGGGGCAACCTATCGCTTCTCCGCTTACCTGAAGAACATCGTAAACCAACCTTCCGGCAACTGGCAAGACAACTGGGCTCTCAACCCTAAGAACGGCAAGGGAATGCCTGTTTACGTAAGCTTGAAAAACAAGAAGGGAGAGAGCATCGCCGACACTACCTTCACAGCCAATTCCACTTCATGGAAGAAATACGAGTTCAACCTCACCCCGAAGGAAGATGCCGACACAGCATCACTCGCTCTGCAATTTGGAGACACGGGAAGCATCGCCATCGATATGGTTTCACTCTTCCCTACCGATACTTACAAGGGACACAAGAATGGACTCCGCAAAGATCTGGCTGAAACCATCGCAGCCCTGAAGCCAGCCTTCGTCAGATTCCCAGGCGGTTGTCTTTCTCATGGCGACGGCATCGACAATATCTACAACTGGAAGAATACCATCGGTCCGGTAGAACAGCGCAAGGGTGGCAGTAATATTTGGAACTACCATCAGAGCATGGGTCTGGGTTACTTTGAATATCTGCAGTTCTGCGAAGACATCGGCGCCAAGCCTCTGCCTGTAATTGCAGCCGGAGTAAGCTGCCAGAATTCTGCACGCAGCCGTGGCAAGGGTCAGGAAGCCGTACCAATGGAGCTGATGAGCAGTTACATTCAGGACATTCTGGACCTGATAGAATACTGTAACGGTCCGGTAACCTCTACCTGGGGCAAGAAGCGTGCCGAGGCTGGTCATCCTAAGCCATTCAACCTGGAATACATCGGTATCGGCAACGAGGACCACATTACCGAAGACTTTAAGGTTCGTTTCAAGATGATTTTTGATGCCATCCACGCCAAATACCCTCATATAAAAGTTGTGGGAACATCAGGTCCTGGTCATTCCGGCAAGGATTACGAAGAAGGTTGGAAAGTGGCGCGCAATCTGCAGGTGCCTGTTGTTGACGAGCACTACTATTGCGGATGGGGCTGGTTTATCAAGAACCTGCATCGCTACGACAGCTATCCTCGCACAGGCTATGGCAAGGTTTATGTGGGCGAGTATGCTTCCTGGGGCAGCGAATTGCAGAATGCGCTTGCCGAGGCTGCCTACATGACCCAGCTAGAACGCAACGGAGATGTGGTAGAGTTTGCATCCTACGCTCCACTGGTGGGCAGATTGGGACACACCCAATGGAATCCAGACTTGATTTACTTCGACGGCAAATCAGTTTATCCTACGGTGAATTACTACACCCAACTGCTCTTCGGCCAGAACCATGGCGACACTTATTATCATAATGTCATTACCCTCGACGGCAAGGAGTTCGACCGATCATCATGCGTTCGCAATTCAGCCACAGGCGATGTCTATCTGAAGATGGTAAATATGGAAGACAAGGAGCAGACGCTCGACATCAACCTCTCTGGCATGAAATCGTTGGGCAGAAAGGCAACACTCACCATCCTGCACAGCGATAACGTGAAGGCAAAGAACACGAAGGAGAACCCAACCAACGTACTCCCACAGACCAAGCCTACCAAGGTGAAGAGCAAGATGAAGTACGTAATGCCAGCCCACTCTTTCAGCCTCATCAAGATTTCGAAGAAATAAAACTACCCCAAAATACAAAAGGCTTGCCCCATGAGAACAGGAGCAAGCCTTTTTCTTATCCTAAAACCTACCAGAAAAGAGAAACCCTATTCAGTAGTTTTTTTTAAAATCTCTAGTTGGAATTATCTGCATTTTCCTTCAGAATCTTATCCTGATATTCCTTGAATGTCATTCCAAACTCAGCCTTGAAAAGACGGGTGAAGTATGCCGGCGTATTATAGCCCAACATAGCATACACCTCGTTCACAGGCAGATAAGGGTTTGCCTTTGCCATCTTGCACGCCTCCTTCATCTTGATACTGTTAATGAAAGCAGAAACATTCTGTCCGGTTAAAGTTCTCAGTTTCTTATAGAGAGAACTGCTGCTCATGCACATTTCACGTGCAAAGGAGTCACGATCAAAATCAGAATCATCGAGATGCTGATACACGCAGGCTATTGCCTTCTCCATAAACAAGGTATCAGGACTACTATACGCCTGCTTTTCGGGTTCAAATTCTGTCTGCGCCATAAACCTGTTGCGTATTCGCTCACGATTCTTCAAGATATTGAGAATGCGTAATTGCAGAGCATCCATTGCAAACGGCTTGGTAAGATACTCATCAGCTCCTATCAGATAGGCTGCATCACGATCTTCATCACGAGTCTTTGCCGTAAGTAATACTACCGGCAACTGGCCGTAATCAGGATTCAGCTTGATGCGTCTGGTCAGTTCCACGCCATCCATCACCGGCATCATCACATCCGAAATCACAATATCAAGCGGTTTTCTCTCTACGATATTCAAAGCCTGTTCACCATTCTTTGCGGTATAAACCTCGAAGTTTGGCTCCAGCACCTGGCGCATCAGGTTCAAGAGTTCCACATTATCTTCCACCACGAGAATCTTATATTCCTTTTCTTTCGGCGTAGCCGAATATCCGCTGATACCATCCGTATCATCTTCCGTTGCCGGAATACGGGAAATGGAAGCGAGTTCAGCCGCTAATGCCATCTGTTCTGCATCCTTATGAGAATTTCCAGAAATCTTATCCTGACCTATCTCTTCTACCTGATAGCTTGATTTCCGGACAGGAATCTTCACGGTAAAGAGGGTACCCTTGCCTTCCTCGCTCTCACAGGTTATCTTGCCATGATGCAGCTTCACCAGGTCGTAGGTGAGCGACAGACCGATGCCCGTTCCCATCGTCTTCATGCGGCGATAGTCACCATCCATGAACCTGCTGAAGAGATGCTTCATCTTGTCGTCTGAGATTCCGATACCCTGGTCTTTTACGGTAATCACCACCATTTCTGTATGAGCAGTTTCCTTCGTACCGTCCTCCTTGATATTGAAAGAACAGGTTACCTCTATCTTTCCTCCTTCTTCAGAATACTTGATGGCATTCGACAAGAGGTTATAAAGTATCTTATCCATCTTATCAGCATCGAAGTAAGCGAGTCTTTCGGCCTCATCTTCCTCCATCTGATAAACGATTGAAATATTCTTCTGAGCAGCCAAGGCTCTTAAGTTCTCACACTCACGGCCCACGAACTCCATCAGGCGACCCTTGCTTACAAGGAGTTTCAATCGACCATTCTTCGACTTATCTACTTCCAGCACCTGGCGAATCAGCCGGTTCAGTCGCTGCACGTTTCTCTGTATTGCAGCATAGTTCTCTTCCGGAATCTTAGCCTTCGCCACATCAATGGAAGCAGAAATGACAGAAAGCGGAGTCAAGAGTTCGTGGGTAATGTTGGTAAATACCCGAGCTATCTGCAACCGGTTCTGCGTCTTGATGCGCTGGCGATACCACAGGATGGCGGCGTAAACAGCTCCCCCCAACAGCATCAGCCACAAGAGGCTCGCCCACCAGGTGACCCACCAAGGCGGGAGCATCTTGAGCTGAATGGTATAAGGCATTTCCTGCCATTCTCCCTGATTTCCCAAGACCCGGAGATGAAGGCGATAAGTGCCCGAAGGAAGGTTTTCGAAACTGGCCTTATGTTCGCCACGTGCACAGACAAGCCATTCTTTATTATACCCCTCAAGCCAGTAAGCATAGAGCCGGCGATGATTGCCGTCATACGAAAGCAGAGAGAAATCCACTTCCACCTTTCTTGTAGAAGAGGCTATGGTAAGATGGCGGGTGTAGGTGGCCTGTTCGGCAGAAATCTCCCTACGCTCTAAACTATCCAAATCCTGATAAGAAACTCCATCCAGCAGAATATCTGTCACGGCGATAGGAGCATCCGGCATGCTCTTCTGCACCTGGAGAAGTTCGGCAGGAGCAAAGCCCACGTAGCCGTTCATTCCGCCAAAGTACATTCTGCCCTGATAGGTATAAGTAGAATTTTCCTGGAACTTGACGTTGTTTCTGTTGCCAGGAACATAGAATCGCAATACCGAAGATTTACCCTCCTCATCTATCTTCAGGCGAATGAGATAATTATCGGCTGCGAGCCACAAAGCCCCCGACTCATCCTGGTTTATGGCATAGAGTTTATCCTCTACAACTCCAAAACGCTCGCCGGCTGCCTCGAAGCAATCCTTCTCTTCATTCCAAAGCAGCAAGCCACCCGACTTGGTGATGGCCCACAGACGATGCTGCTTATCCTCCAGACAGGCTGTGGATTCTACCAGCGGATACTTACCGTTAGATGGATTGAAGCACTTCACCCGAATACGCTCAGGATGATGAAAATCGCCATCAATACGCAGAATACCATTGGTTTGGGTAGAAACCCAGATTCTTCCCAGATGGTCT
>ERZ869979.73-NODE-73-length-24728-cov-6.138250_pt1 | contig 24728 bp, 27 predicted proteins | sample MGYA00521269_ERZ869979 | MGnify/ENA primary metagenome ERZ869979 (study PRJEB32232, sample SAMN07284974) | human gut metagenome | biome: human-associated habitat; material: feces | host: Homo sapiens | place: Tanzania | collected 2014-04-05 ... | reverse complement strand
CCGCTGCCATCCGGGTATTCGTAAAACTCCATGTTCCACGAGTAGGGGTTGCGGTCGGCGGCTTTCAGGGCAGCGGTAGCTTTCATGGCGGCGATATCCTTTGCGGTAAACTTGCTTTTTCCGCTCTTGCGGCAGAACCACTGCATAGGCTTTGTCATCATAGATCTTGCGTAGTAATCCGTCAGCCTGTCCACCTCCGGGCGCTGCGGCATGGAGAGAATGAACGCGCCGAGCATTGCGCAGTTAACAATGTTCATCTTGAAGCGGTCCGCTTTTTCAAACTCCGGCAGCCTGCGGATGATCTGCCGGTATTGCGGCTTTGCCTTTTTCGTGATGGCTCTTGCGGTGGCTGCATCATAGCCCAGCACAGCGGTCAGCTGCTTTTGAAAGGAACCGGCAAACAGCATCCACATCCCAAAGGGCATCCCGGCATACTTCATTGCAGATACCTCCCGGCTTCCGCTTCCAGTACCTGCCATACCGGGTAGACTGCGCCATGTTCATCGAAAAATTTCTTAAGATCCCGGTTCAGCGCACTCATTTCGTCGATGGCGTTCATGGCATGGTCGGAGGCGCAGAGCTTGCCCAGCGAGGTGGCACACATCAGCTTGAAAAAGCGCAGACAGGTCTTGCGGTATTTCTCCCCTTCAAAGTCTGCATCCTCCTTGGGCAGAATGGTGTGCCCGGCATTTCTGATGGCGCGGTATCCCTCGATGTTGGCATCCAGCACACGGTTCAGGTACGCGGTATCTCCCCTGAGCTTTTTCAGGTCGCCGTCTGTCTTATAGCAGGCGAAGGCCGCAGGCATCACAAACGCGGCATGGCAGAGCAGATAATCCTCCATGTTCGGCTCGTAAACGACCTTGTATTTTGTGCCGTGGAAGATGCGCCCGACCAACTGCTTATTGGACGCTGCACCCGGCAGCTGCCCGATGGTGATCTTTTTCAGGTCGATGGAGACCACCCGGTCCGCCTCCCGATGCCCCGCAGAAAGCGCAAAGGCAAACAGGACGTTCTTCCCCGGCAGCGCCGCCGCCAGTGCCCTCGCCTGCACATTGTTCCCCACAAAAACGATGTTCTTCGTCCGGTTCGCCCGCAGCGTGTCCAGAACGGAATCCAGCTGCGTATAGCGCAGGACCACAAAGATCACATCGTACATTGCATCCGGTGCAAGTTCAGTCACCACCGGAATGCGGCTGACCGAGGTGCGGGGCAAAAACTTATCCTTGATCCGCAGGCCGTTCTGCTTGATTTCCGCTGCCCAGTTTCCCCGCGCAAGCAGAGTGACATCCTTTCCGGCGCGCAGCAGATTTCTTGCCAGATTGCACCCCAGAACGCCTGCACCATATACCAGAATTTTCATAGCTTGCCTCCAAATCCGATCTTCACGATCTGCATTTTCATCCCGTTGTCCCCGACCCTTGCAAGAAACCGGAAAAAACCGCTGACGGAAGGGTCTTTCAGGTCGCTGTAACCCAGCATATAGCCCCGGCTGGATACCCGCAAACGGCTGTCCCACTCGCCAATCTCCTTGGGGGCATCCGAAACCGCGAAATATGCCCCCACATCCTTGATTTTCGCCGTCCTGAGCCATGTTTTGGCGATCATCTTCACCGCCGTGCGGTTGGCGGCATCGAACACCAGCACCCCGCCGGGAAAGGCATCTGCCATCCCCTGCACCAGTGCTTTGACCTGCGGGGTCAGGAAGTAATAGAACACCCCGGAGGCAAAGAACACCGCGCCGCCGGAGGCGTCGATCCGGTCAAACCATGCGGGGTCTTTCAGGTCGCAGGGGATGTTTTGCTCCCGTTCCCCGGCAGGCAGAAGCTGCTGCCGCAAGGCGATCACATCGGGGAAGTCCAGATTGTAGATCTTGCATCTGCCGTTGTCACAGGCTCTGCCGGTGTTGTCCAGCCCGCAGCCCAGATTGACCACCGCTGCACAGGGGTGCGTTTTCAGGTACGCCCGCACCTCCCACGCAAGGTCATTCTGACGCATGGCCACCTCCAGCGCACCGAACCGCTGCATCAGGCTGCGGGAATTTTTCTCTGCCTCTGAAAAATCGTAGTCGATCTGCTCGAGCAGTCGAACCGCTGTTTCATCCCGATAAAGGTTTGGATACAGCTCCGTACACAGCTTCCGGGAATACAGCGGGAGGATCAGCGTCTCCTGCACGGTGTTTTTCTCGATTTTATATTTCATAGGTTCTTTCCTCAATGAATAAAAGCAGTCATCATTGCCGCCAGCACCGCCGCTATGCCTGCCATGCCCACCGTGCCGAAAAGCCATTTTTTCTGCTTGTCTTTTGCGGTGATGTAGGGCTTCAGATCTTCTGTTCCGGGGATCGTCCATGCGTTCGTATGCCCCACCCAATAGCCGTCAACCAACAGGCGGTCCATGAGATTCATCATGGATAAAATCACCAGCAGCTGCCAGAAGCCCGCCGCAAAGCCGCGCGCACCGTTTATCCCATAGACACAGACCAGCACATAGCCGATATAGCCGGGAATGCAGACGGCTTTGAAAAGTAGAGAATTGCGCTTGATTTTCTCGTGTGTTGTAAGTTCCAGCTTCACGCACCGCTGCTGCACCGCCGGGCTGTAAAGATGCACCATCCCAACCGCCCCTTTGCGGATGCCCGCAGCGCAGACCAGAACCAGCAGTGCCCCCAGCCCAAGACCTTCCAAAATCACTTGTAAAAACATTACGTGTTCCTCCTGAATCCTGCCTCGTCCCGACATTCGGGATGTTCCTTTGCATACGGGTCTTGATCGCCGCAGATGGTGTAGTCACACCGGCAGCCGTCCACGCAGGTAGTCGTCCGCACCAGCCTTGCGTGAAGCAGTTCCATCGCTGCAAAATCCACATTGCACAGGGCGGGCATAATGTCCGCAAATCCGAACTGCTTGGCAAATGCCGCTGCGGGACACGATGTAAATTCATAATAGATCTCCTTGCCCCGGTACATCCGGCTCATTGCTTTTCTTTGGAATTCCGTTGCCTTTTTTGACATGATCGCACCTCATTTCTGTGCTGTGACGCACAGCCAGCCTTTTTTATTTTTGTGACTCTGAACCCTGCCAAAGCCTGCTTGCTCCAGATACACTTTCAGATCAGCATCCGTATAGATGGTCATACCGTTAATGATTTGCGTCCATTTGTCGTCTTTTGCTGTTTCGCCGTTTGCTTCGTTACAGATGAAAAAAGTCCCGCCGGGCTTCAGCACCCGATAGACCTCTCTGAAATTTTGCGCAAGCTCCGGCCAGAAATAGACCGTTTCAAAGGCGGTCACCACCTCAAACTGCTCCGCTTCAAACGGCAACTCTGCTACACTTGCCTGCTGCACAGCACACCGCCCTGCTGCAATGGCTCTAGCATTGACTTTTCGCGCTTTTTCTACACTGACTGCCGAATAGTCGATGCCCTGCACCTTGCCCTTGGGACACCGCTTCAGCAGCGTTTTGATGTTCGCCCCACCGCCGCAGCCGCAGTCCAGCACCATGGCATCCGGGGCAGGCTGTAAAAAATGCAATCCCCACGCTGCCATTGCGCTGTGTCCGAAGTTCATCAGGACAACCATAATCTTCCCGCCAAGACCTACGGGCTTGCGGGTGTTTTCAAAAAAGGACATAACCCTACCCTCTTTCTGTTTACCATTCACAATGCAATGCTTTTTACCAGATGCGCCCACTGCTCCGGGTGGCAGGCCAGCAGTTCCTCGTGTTGCAAGTTAGACAAAGCTAACTTTCGGTCTTGTAAAAAGCCGCTTCTCAGCGGTCCTTCTGCCAAAATAATACGCCCTGCTGTTTCCTTTGTCAAGATGTTTATCGCAATTCAACTTCTTCATGGCCTGCATCATGTGACCAATATCTGGCGCGGCACCGAGCTAGGCTTCAATGCCGATGACCCCTATCTTTCCTCCATCATTGGCAAGACCGTCACCCAGATCACCTACTACACCGCCGATGGTGTGTATATCCTGCCGGTCAGCGTGGCACTGTAATTTCACGAAAAGCTGCTCGATTTAGCAAAATACAGCACAAAGCTGCTTCAGTTCAGAACGCTCAGCAGCCGTCTGTCGGCTTCCTGCTGCGATTCCCCAAAGGACACCGCCAACTCCTCCCGCAGGACACGCTCTACCATCTGGTAAAAGTAGGCATCCATGGCGTTGATCTTTCGGCCGCGGCTTTGCTGCTGGGTCTGCTTCTGCCCCAGCTCCTTGAACAGGGTCAGGTACTGGTAAAAATCATTGGTGCGGAGCAGTGCCTGATAATGCTCTGCCAGTGCGGTCTGTATTCCCGCCGGGATGGGCAGCTTCTCCGCTTTGATCCGAGCAAGGTCGTCTGCCGCCTGCTGTGCCGGGGTCACCGGGCGCATGGCATCTTCCACAAAGTTCGCCTCGTGCAATCTGCGCAGAATGCCCAGCACAAATCTTGTGCAAAACTGCCTTTGCAAATTCCCGGCGGGCAGGCTATAATCATTTCGTACAACGAGTAGCACTCATGCGTAAAACCGGTTGCATGAGGGCTGCTCGCTTTTTTATCGCAATTTTTTGCAGAAATGACTTACAAAACTGCATATTTGCGATATGCAGTTTGCGGATGTTGTCCGGGCATTGAAAGCGCAAACTGCAATGTTTGCCCTAAAATGGAAAGGTAAAGGTGAATCCCATGGAAAGTTCCAATCAATTTCTCGGCACGGAACGCATCGGCAAGCTGATGCAGAAATACGCGATCCCGTGCATCATTTCGCTGCTGGTGGGTGCGCTGTACAACATCGTGGACCAGATCTTTATTGCAAACGCCAGCTATCTGGGCTCCTACGGCAACGCTGCCAACACGGTGGTGTTCCCGCTTACGGTGGTGGCGCTGGCTATTGCCGTGATGATCGGTGACGGCTGCTGCGCCTTCGTCAGCATCAGCCTTGGGCAGAACGAGGTCCCCAAGGCAAAGCGGAGCGTCGGCAACGCAGTGGTTATGTGTCTGGTCAGCAGCATTGTGCTGGCGGCTCTCTATCTGATCTTTGCAGACAACATTCTTGCCATGTTCGGCGGAACGGTGAACGCCGAGACCTATCACCACTCGCAGGAATATTTCTTCTATATCACGCTGGGCGTGCCCTTTTATATGTTCGGGCAAGCCATGAACCCCATCATCCGCGCGGATGGCAACCCCCGGTTTGCCATGATCTCCACCCTTGCGGGTGCGGTGCTGAACATCATTCTGGACCCCATTTTCATTTTCGGCTTCCGCTGGGGCATGATGGGCGCGGCAGTGGCCACGGTCGTCGGTCAGCTGGTTACGGCAACGCTGGCGGTGTGGTATCTGCTGCACATGAAGATCATCCGTCCTGAAAAGGGCGACTACCGGCTGAAGGGCTCCATCTGCGGCCGCACCCTGACCCTTGGCATTACCAGCTTTCTGTCCCAGATCAGCCTTGTGGCGGCAATGGCAGCCATCAACAACATGATCCGCAAATACGGCGCACTGGACGCCGTATTCGGGCAGGAGCAGTACGCCCAGATCCCCATGGCGGTGGTCGGCATCGTGATGAAGTTCTTCCAGATCGTCATCTCCATCGTGGTGGGCATGGCGGCCGGCTGCATCCCTGTGGTGGGCTTCAACATGGGTGCTAAAAAGCCCGCCCGCGTGAAGGAACTGTTCACGAAGCTGCTGCTGGCAGAGGCGGCCGTGGGCGTTGTCGCGCTGGTGCTGGTGGAGGGCTTCCCCCGGCAGCTGATCGCCCTGTTCGGTGCCGCCAACGAGAGCGTCTACTACACGGATTTTGCTGTGAAGTCCTTCCGCATCTACCTGTGCATGATCGTTCTGGCCTGTGTCAACAAGGCCTGCTTCATCTTTTTGCAGGCCATGGGCAAGGCAGCAGAATCCACCGCCCTTTCCATGGTGCGTGAGGTGGTGTTCGGCGTGGGCTTTGCCCTGCTGCTGCCCCGGTTCTTCGGGCTGGACGGCGTGCTGTACTCCATGCCCATGTCGGATATCCTGACCTTCCTGATCGCAGGCTATCTGATCTGCAAAACCTACCGTGAACTGAACGGGAAAGGAGAATTCTAATGGAAAAGCGCATCATTACCATCAGTCGCGAATTTGGCAGCGGCGGCAGAACCATCGGCAAGCTGGTGGCCGAGCATCTGGGCATCCAATGCTACGACGCCGAACTGATCCAGAAGCTGGCTGCCGAAAGCGGCTTTGACGAAAATTACATCAAGGAGGCCGGAGAGTACACCCCCGGCGGCTTCCTCGCCTCCGCCTTCACGGACCGCAGCTTCGGCCCCACCAACGAGGATCTGCTCTGGAAGCTGCAATACCGGATCATCCGGGAGCTTGCGGAAAAAGAGCCCTGTGTCATCGTAGGACGCTGCGCCGACTTTATCCTGAAGGACCGCACCGACTGCCTGAAGGTCTTTGTCCATGCAGACATGAAGTTCCGGGCTGACCGCATCGTGCGGGTCTACGGGGAACGAGAGAAATCTCCCGAAGCCCGTCTGAAGGAGAAGGACAAACGCCGCGCTGCCTACTATCGCTTCTACACCGATATGAAATGGGGCGATGCCGCCAACTATCATATTGCGCTGGACAGCGGGGTCATCGGCATTGAAAAATGTGCCAAAGTCATCGAAAGCCTTGCCTGAGCTGTAAATTCCGGCGCGATCCAAGAACCAATAAAACAAAAAATCCGAACCCTTCTCCTATCGAGAAAAGGTTCGGATTTTCTATTTTGGCGGCAGACTCCCGGTAGACATTCCTACAGGTTGGGAACCGCAGCGGAATCTGGCGGTCGGGGCCTTACGGGTTGCGTTTGCTGATTTTTCTGCAGCACCTTGGCAGGGCTTTGAAAAATCAGAACGCGGCCCCAACAACTCCTCTCTGTTTCAGCCGCTGGCTGCGGTCGTCGTTGTTGCTGTTCAAGTCCTCTTTCGCACCGAAAAAGAAAAACCAGTACACAATGTGTACTGGTTTTTCTTGGTGCAGGAATGCAATCCAAATCCGAACCATTTTCCTCGGATGCAACTTCTGTCGCTTCTCCAAAGGTGACGGTCTGTGTTCCTTCCTTATAGTTGAAGGTTATCAAAACCTTATCATCATACAGGTAAATCGCATTGATGAAGGTATCCGCCAGTGCCTGCCGCTGGTCTTTCAGGCTCATGTCCAGCTTGCGGAACCGCAGCAGCCATCGCAATCCAACTTTTCAATCGTTTGCAACATCGTTGGATTGCATATCGCAAATAGGCTGTTTTCGTGTTGCACTATTTTCTTGACTTGCGATTGTGCTTGACGATGGTGATGCCGTTTTTCTCGGCATAGGCCGTGCATTCCCGGATCTGACCTTCGATAGATTCTTCACGCTGGTTGTCGCTGGAATAGCGGGCATAGATCACGGCGGTCATGGCGGGCGCCTCCATTTTATACGTCATTGAACGGTAATACGTTCATCAAAGCATTGTTTCGTATAATGTATATACCACAGTTTTGCCCTGATTGCAAGCCCAATGATTTATTTTCATGATTCCAACAGACAAATTGTCTTAAGATTATATTCCGAGCAAAATGTGAAGTCCAAGCCCGGCCACGCCGCACAGTCACATGGTCAGGATGGGATTCCACTTGAGCTTCCGTAGGACAAAAACTGCCGATGCCGATCCAGTCTACGTTGGCGAGCGTCTTTGCACTCTCTCCGAACACCACCATAGACAGTATAGAAAGACCTGCACCAAAGATAAGTGCTACAATGACCGGACGCAGGCAGGCCAAAACACTTTGCAGCAGAGAAATATCCTTGTATTTACGATAGATATAGGATAGAAGTGAAACAAAGAACAGTGCCGGTGTAATGCAACCTAGTGTTGCAATGATGGCTCCGGGTACCTGCGCGATACGCAAACCAACAAAAGTTGCCGAGTTGACCGCAATGGGACCAGGGGTCATTTCTGCAATCGTGATGAGGTCAGTAAACTCCTGCATCGTCAGCCAGCCATGTTGTTCCACCACTTGGCTCTGGATCAGCGGCATGGCCGCATAGCCGCCGCCTACGCTGAACATACCCACCTGCAAAAAGCTGAGAAAAAGTTGTAAGTAGATCATTTTGCACCACCTTTTTTCCACTGGACCAGAGCCAGCACCACGCCGAATACTGCAGCGGCAAGGATGACCACCACCACCACATTGACATCAAACACCGTATTTGCGACAAACGCTGCGACCATCAGGGCAATATACACCCATGAGCGGGTCTTCAGCACCTTGCCGCCGAGGTCGAATACAACATCCAGAATGACCGCCGCCACACCAGCCTGCATTCCCTTGAGTAACAACGCGATATAGCGATTGGTGGCAAAAGCATTGTAGAACACAGAAATGACTGAAAGAATGACCATAGGTGGGATGATGGTGCCCAACACTGCCACGATCATTCCAATCAAGCCTTCTACCTGCCAGCCTACCAGAATTGCAGCATTGACCGCGATTGCGCCCGGAGAGGACTGCGCCAACGCTGTCATATCCAGCATTTCCTGTTCATCGATCCAGTGCAGCTCATCTACAAATTTTTTCTTCATAAAGGTCACGATGACAAAGCCGCCGAAGGTAAAGCTGCTAATGTACAGCGTACTCAAAACAGCTTCCAAAGCCGTGCTAACCGTGTACCGTATGTTTTATTTTCATCCATACAAGTTTTCTTCTCCTTTTTTGATTTTCGGACAACTATATTTGTTTTCTTACTATTTCAAACAGCTTTTAACTGTTACTGCTTGCGAAAGCCCGTATTTTCCGGTATCCTTGTTTTAAGAACTGCGAAGCACGGAGGGAATCTCTATGAAACATAATACATTTCTCGTCAAGCCAGCGTCCAGCCTGTGCAATCTGCGTTGCCGGTACTGCTTTTATGACGATGTTTCCAACAGCCGAGCCTGCAAAAATATGGGACTGCTTTCCCATGAAATGGCAGGAGAACTGGTTGAAAAGGCTTTTGCAGCCACAGAGGAAGGCGGCAGCGTCCATTTTCTGTTTCAGGGCGGCGAACCGACTCTTGCCGGGTTGGATTTCTTCCGGTTCTTTCTGGAAACGGAGCGTTCCATGCAGCGCAATATCTCTGTGTTCCACAGCATCCAGACCAATGGCATTTGTCTGGATGAAGAGTGGGCTTCCTTTTTCAAAACCAACTCTTTCCTCGTAGGCCTCTCTCTGGACGGCACACAGGAGAACCATGATCTCTATCGGCTGGACGCAGCTGGGCAGGGCACATGGGATAAAGTAACTCATGCGCTTGCGCTGCTGGATGCCTACAGGGTCGAAACGAATCTGCTCTGTGTTGTGACCGGACAGCTGGCCAGAAAGCCGCAGCGAGCCTTCAAAAGCCTCTGCGAGTTGGGACAGCACAATCTGCAATTCATCCCATGTCTTGACCCACTTGATACGATTGGTGGGCAGGCATATTCTCTAACGCCGGAACTTTATGGTCGTTTTCTGTGCGGCGTCTTTGATACTTGGTATCAGCAGCTGCAACGAGGCAATTATATCAGCGTTCGCAATTTTGAGGACTATCTGCGTATCCTGCTGGGAATGCCGCCTACCTCCTGCGCTTCCTCCGGTTCCTGTGGACATTATCTTACCGTAGAAGGTGACGGAAGCCTTTATCCCTGTGACTTTTATGTTCTGGATGAGTGGAAGCTGGGAAATCTGAGCCACTGTACCGTTGAAGATGCGCTTGATTCTCCCACAAGCCAGACATTTCTGGCACAGGGCCGCAAACGCCCGGCGGAATGCGCAGCATGTGCTTATCAGCTGCTCTGCCGGGGCGGATGCAAGCGAGATTGGGATGCCTCTGGAAGCAACCGCTTTTGCGCAGCGTATAAGCAGTTCTTTGCCTATGTGCTTCCTCGCCTGCATACTGCTGCACATTTTCTGGCACAACAAAACCGATAAAGAGATTCTCCCGGAGAGCAGTACTGCCTCCGGGAGAATCTTTATTTTACCTTTTTGATCTTCCGGATGGAATGGCCATCGTAGAGGATGGGCTTCATGACATAAGTGTAGTTCCGGTCATCGCATTCGCCGGTGGAAATCATCTCCATAAGCCGCAGCGCAAGCTGACGTCCCATCTCGAAGCCTTGCTCCACGGAGCAGGTAACATCCTCCTGCCGATAAGTTTCTTCGGAATAATCAAAACAGACCAGCGAATAATCTTCGGGTACAGTCTTCCCCATTTTCTGCAGGGTTTTCATGACCAGCCGATAGATGATGTAGTTGCAGCAGACGATAGCGGTGCATTTAGGGATGCTCTTCAGAAATCTTTCAATGGAACGGACATAGCTTTCGTTGTGGGCTTCGTCCGAAATACACCACTTGATGTAATCATCGTTCAGTTCCAAACCACGATTTCGCATCGCTTCCGCCATGCCTTGAAACTTTTCTACGCTCTGGTAGTTGTCGTACACGAAGATGCCTGCAATATGGCTGTGTCCGGCATCCATCAGGCGTCCTATCAGCTGATGGGCACATTCGATGTCATTGATCGTTACGCGGGGGCAGCGCAAGTTCCGATAGAAGTTGTTGTAGAATATCACCGGGATCTTACGTCGGTAAAGCTCCTTGTAGCAGTCAAGATTTGGGCTGAGGATGCTCGATTTGACACCATCCACGATGAAACCGTGAAAATTCTGATGTACCACAGTCTCCAGACAGCGGCGTTCGTTGCAGAATTTGTTATCGGTCAGAAATACATGGAGGTCAACCTGCTCCTGCGTCAGAACACTGCGAACCCCTTCGATTAATCCCGAATTGGCACTTGTATCCTGTCCCTGCAGGACAAGGCCGATTTTATAAAGGGCATCATCTGTGTTCAAATCCCGCGTCATTACTTTTTCCCGGTGGAAATAAGTCCCACTTCCCTTGAGCTTGTACACGAGTCCTTCTGCTACCAACTGGTCGATGGCCACCCGTATCGTTTCTCGGCTGACACCCAGCTTCCGGCAGAGCGCATTTTCCGAAGGCAAACGCTGGTTCCCGGAAAATTTGTTTTCGTCAATATAAGCCAGAAGCCAGCGATAAACCTGATCGGATTTTTTCTCAACAGCCGAGAGCATGGGCAAGCGCTCCTTTTCAGTCGGTGATAGTGGGGCGGCTGCCTTCCGCGTGCTGAATCCAGTTCATCAGACGTTCACGAAGTTCCGCCTTGACCGCAGCATATGCAGGATCCGCGACCACATTGTTCAGCTGCCACGGGTCTTTCTGCATATCGTAAAGGAAGTCGTCTGCATAAACATCGGATGCCGCAGCCTCGCCGCCGTTGACGCCGGGTGCATAGACAGAATACATATAATCTGCAGTACGGATGCAGCGTCCGCAACGGCTTTCCGAAATCTGTGCATAGACCTCATTGACTCTATTATGGTTTTTCTTTTCCACAACGTCAAGCAGATTTTCACCGATCATCTTATCACCGACATCCACGCCTGCCAGAGCCAGCAGAGTTTTGGGAATGCTTTCAGTGCTGACCAGGTCGGTGATCTCCTTGCCACCCTTGAACGGGCCGCCACAGATGACCAGCGGCACATGCAGGCAACCGTCATGGCAGGAGCGCTTGTAATCATCATAGCCGTTCAGGTGCGCGTCACGGTTGCGGGTCTTGAAGTGAGAGCCATGGTCGGAAGCATAGAGGATAACTGTATTATCATACAGGCCTTTTTCTTTCAGCTTTGACGCCAGCTTACCAAGGTTTTCATCAAGGCTGGCACACTGGCCCAGATAATCCGGGTACTCTTCCGCTGCGTTTCCACCCAGAGCCTTCAGATCTTCCGGCAGAACAAAATCTGCGAATCGCTGCTTGGAACCGTTTGGGCCTTCGTAGTGATTATGGTCGTTCTGATGGTGCGGCTCGATCTGCGACACGGTCATGAAGAAGGGCTTTTCGCCGGCATACTGGTCAAGATAGTCCAGCGCAAACTGGTTAATGCAGTCGGCACGGTAGCCCTTGAAATCGATGCGGTTGTTGTTCTCATCAAACACATAGCCATCGTAGCCGTGGGAGGTGAACTCCAGCACATCCGCAGCACGCCAGTAACCGGTATAGCCACCGCGCAGCTCCAGCGGAACAGCGGTGATGGTGTGGTCAACGGTGGGCTTTTTCTCCAGCTCACCGTCCGAAGCCAGATGCCACTTGCCGATGTAGGCCGTCTCGTAGCCGGCATCCTTTTCCATGTACTCGCCCAGCGTCTTGATGTTGGAGGGCAGCATCAGATTATTGCGGAAGCAACCGGTCTCGGTGGGATATTTGCCGGTCTGGAACAGAGCACGGCAGGGGCCGCACACCGGCTGAGGCGAAAAGGCATTGTCAAACTTCACACCCTCTGCCGCCAGCTTGTCCAGATTAGGCGTGATATTCAGTGGCTGGCCGAAGCAGCCGCAGGTGTCCCAGCGCTGCTGGTCACTGAAATAGAAAATGATATTATATGCCATGGTTTTACCTCCCTTTACTGTTCTGCTTTGGTGTTCTTTGCTTCCTTCATCTTGCCGCGCAGAATGCCGAGAATGACCACCACGATCAGCGCAATGAAGATCCAGCAGTACACACTACTGACGAAAATTCTGGGGCTTCCATCCGAGATGAGCAAAGCACGGCGGAAGTTGGTTTCCGTCATGTTGCCCAGCACCATACCCAACAGCACAGGGACAGCGGGCAGTTCCAGCTTACGCATGAACCATGCCATCACGCCAAACACCAGTGCCACGCTCAAATCAAAATAGCTGTTGTTCACCGAGTAAGCACCTGCAAAGCAGAAGATAACGATGATGGGGGTCAGAATCTGCTGGGGGATGGAGACGACCTTTGCAAACAGGCCGGTCAGGTATCTGCCCTGCAGGAACATGAAGATGTTCACGAGGATGAGGCCCAGCATGATGGCGTACATGATAGGGCCATCGGTGGTGAACAGCGAGAGTCCGGGGTTCAGGCCGTTGATCATCAGAGCGGACAGCATGATGGCCACGCAGCCATCGCCGGGAATGCCCAGCGTCAGCAGAGGAATCAGTGTTGCACCGCAGACGGCGTTGTTGGCAGATTCAGCAGCCGCCACGCCTTCCACAGAGCCGTGGCCGAACTCTTCCGGATGCTTGGACAGGTTCTTTGCCGTGTTGTAGGAGAACCACGATGCTTCCGAAGCACCCGTACCGGGCACAATGCCGACACAGGAACCAATGATCGAACCAATCAGCACAGGGCGGAGCATCCGTTTATATTCGTCTTTTGTAATTTTTCCATCGTCATTGCCAATTTTTCCGGCATGAAGGTTCAGTTCACTATGCTTCAGCTCAGCCTTTCCGATGATTTCCACCAGCGCAAACAGGCCGATAAGGGTAACGGCAAGGTCGAGGCCCAGATACAGGCGAGGGATGCCGAATGTAAAGCGGTCATAGCTGGTCATGGGGTCTGCACCCACGCAGGAGATGAGCAGGCCGAGGCAAGCGGCAATGATGCCCTTGACGAGGCTCTTGCCCGAAACTCCTGCGATGATGGTCATGCCGAACAGACAGACCATGAAGTACTCCGCCGTGCCCAGCTGTGCCGAAATTTTGGCCACCTGCGGGCCGAGGAAGAGCAGCACCAGTGCAGAGAAGATGCCACCGAAGGTGGAGGCATACAGCGCGATTTTAAGAGCCGCCTTGGTGCGGCCCATCTTGGACAGTGGATGACCGTCCAGCATAGTAGCCGCCGCGTGGGGCGTGCCCGGGGTGTTGATGAGGATAGCCGACACCGAGCCGCCGTATCCACCCGCACAGTAGATACCCAGAAGGAACATCATGCCGGGAATGGCCTTCATGGTGTAGGTAACAGGCAGAAACAGGATGATGCAGAGGATGACACTCAGGCCAGGAATGGCGGCAAATACGCAGCCGATGAAGACGCCGAGGTTGATCCATATGATATTTTCAAGGGTAAAAAGCAGCCCGGAGGCCGGGCCGATAAAGTCAAACAAACCCATATTCTGCCTCCTCAGAAACTAACATTCAGCACGAAGTGGAACACGACCCAGATCAGCACCGCCATCGAGACGGTGATGGCGTAGTAGAGGGGCTTCTTGCAGCGGAAAAACAGCAGGAATGCCACCGCGCAGAATACAGCACCCACCACAAACAGGTCTGTGACCTCCGCCAGCAGGTAAGTGACCACCAGAATAAGGACGATTACCAGAGCCTTGACCTCCACCAGAAGGTTGAGCGTCTTAGTCTTGGCCGGGCGGTGCATTACCATGTTATATGCCTCGCGGCCCACCAGAAGGGCACTCATGGCCAGCATGAGCCAGATCAGCATCGTCGGGAAGGCGCGTCCGTTCACAACGTCCTTTTCTGAGATCTGCACCTGCCGGGGCATGATGAGCAGCAGTACAATGCCGATGACCAGAAACAGAATGCCGCAGATCAAATCAACAGGGTACTCGATGTTCTTCTTCTCGAGCTTCGCGCCCCAGTCATCCAGTCTTGCTTCGATGCGTTCTATCAGATTTTTCACCTGTTTCCACTCCTTTTTAAATATAAAAGCAGGGGGACGGGGTCATCCCCTTCCCCCTGCTTCAGCTTTTTGTCGCTATGAGGACTTTTTATCAGCCTGCCACGATGTCCTTATACTGCTCGACGATGCTCTTGACGTTCTCAATGTGAGCCTTCACATCGTCCTCGGTCATGGTATCGACTTCCAGCAGCATGGTGTCGTTCAGCCACTCGACCATCTCATCATCGGCGAGGATCTTATCATACAGCTCTTTCAGCTCGGCAACCTTTGCGGCGTCAGTACCTTTGCGAGCCATGACGAAGCAGCGGTTGCGGAAGTAGGGGTAGCCCTTGGAGCCAACGCCCTCAACGCCTGCGAAGGGGCCGTTTTCGATAGCCTTGTCATCGAATGCGCAAACCACATCAACGCCGCCCTGCTGGTAGGTCTCAAGAATCTGAGACTGGTGAGAGACCGCGAAGTTCGTTTCACCCTTAGCTACAGCCTGTGCAGCCTCCGCAGCGGACTGGTACGGAGTCAGTTTCAGCTGGTCGCCGGCACCCATAGAGCCGAACAGAGCCGCTGCCAGGAAAGCCTCGGAGCCGGTAGCACCGTTAACGGCCACGGATACGGGGTTGCCTGCCTTGACATAGGCCTCCAGATCGTCCAGATTCTTGAGGTTCAGTGAAGAATCAGCGGACAGGACGAAGACGGAGGAGTACAAGTTCTCCACGAACTCGAAATCGTCGTAGCTGAACTGCAGCTTGGCCGGATCCAAAGTCTCGGTAATGGCGAACAGACCCTCACCGGCGAAGACCAGTTCCTTATCATTTGCCTTAGTACTGGACACCCAAGTGTTGACAGTAGCAGCATCGCCCTTGACGGCTTCAGCAACCAGTGTGATTTTATTATCAGAATAATCAGGGGACTTGGCAGCAGCCTTTTGGCTGACCATCGCTGCTACACCAGACGGTGCCCACGGGCAGGTAACTTTCCAGCTCTCCTGTTTGCTTCCGCAGCCGGTAAGCATCGACAAAGCAAGGACACCGGCGGTGACCAACGCCGCAATACGCTTTTTCATCATTTTACTCTCCTTTTTTGTTTTGCCTTTTCGTGTGGTAGCAAGCACTTCACCGTGCTTTTGTTACCAACAAGATAACATTTCAAGCAATTTCAAGTCAACAAATTTTTTTATTTTGCAAAAAAAGTTGTCTGGTAAAAGAGCCAAATGACCACATCTGTATTTTGCTGTAGAAAACTTATTGTGCATATTGCACATCCACTTGAATCATCTTTGTGCAGCTTAAATTCTTTTATGATGTAAAGTGTATCATATTCATAATAGAAGTCTTACTATATCGTTATCGTCTGTGGTCTTTGGCAGGGTGCGTCCTATTCAGGGGCGCACCCTGTTTTTGTTTTTATGGAAACTCACGCTGTCCCATACGCAATGAGTGGGTCATTTCTACGAACTCCCAGCGCGGTGGTCTCATACAAAACCCGCCCTGCAAATCTTGCACGGACTTCGCAGCTCTGCGTCCCATCGGAGCTTTTCCATCTGCCCAGCAGTGCCTCCTTTAATACTTTCTGCCCCGCACAGACTTCTGGAAACCAGTATCCGTCTGCCGGAGCTTCTTCGTAGACGGCTTTTGTGATTTCTGTCTGATGGATCGCATTGAAATCTTCTTTTATGATTCCAAGATGGTTCATCAGCCGGAGCACATCCTCGCAATCTGCATCCACCTCTTCGGGAGTCCAGCGGCCATTTCCGCCACGCTCCAACAGCAACGCAGGGATCCCTTTTTGTGCTGCCCAGCTGTACAATCCATTTCGGGCTGTTGAACAGACCCGCATGGAAACAGAAAGAGCCTGTGCCGCCCTGCGGGTCTCCTGCTCCACGGTTTGCCCGGCTCCGCAGGGAAAAAACACCAACGGGGCCAGTTCTTCATTCCAGTCTCCCCCATGAAGATCCAGAAGAAAATCTGCTTCCGGGTAAAGAAGTTTTTCGATCACCCATGCCGTCCGCTGTGTTGCCGTTCCATCTTCCTCGCCGGGAAATTCCCGGTTCAGGTTCTTGCCATCTGCCGGATTCAGCTGTTTTACCCCTGCAAAAAAACCTTCGGGATTGACCAGCGGCAGCAGAATAACTTGGCCGCAGAGCACAGCGCAGTCCAATGTTTCTATCATTTTTTTCAGAGCCAGAATTCCGACATATTCGCAGCCATGCACACCAGCTGTGACTACCAGCGTTTTTCCGGGGTGTATTCCGCAGAGCAGCCATGCTTCCAACGGTTCACCGCCGGGGACAGGCAATTTCACCCGCCGCTTTTCGCCGGGAGCGATTTCAAATCCGCACAATGTCATGCCGATTCTCCTGTATCAAAAACGACAATGGATTCCAGCAGCTTACGGGCATACGCATCCTTTGTTTCACTGATGCGCTCTACCGGCAGATGCTCGGTCACCCGGCCCTGATACAAAAACAGCACATCATCGCAAAGATAGGTAATGGAGGTCAGGTCATGGGTGATAAAGATATACGTCAGGCCAAGGCGATTTTTCAGTTCTCTCAGCAAGTCCATGACCTGCACCTGCGTATGCGCATCCAGCGAGGAGATCGCTTCGTCAAACAAAATGATCTCCGGCTTGCAGGCCACAGCGCGGGCAATACAGACACGCTGCAGCTGTCCGCCGGAAAGCTCATGGGGGAATCGATCTGCAAAATCAGCAGGCAGGCCGACCAGTTCCAGCAAACGGCTTGTTTCCGTTTTCCGATCCAGCTTTTTGCCCTCTCTGCGCTCCTGTACCGTCAGACCTTCCCCAATAATATCCCGGATGCGGAACCGGGGATTTGCGGACGTCGTGTAATCCTGAAACACGATACTGAGTTTATTTTGCAGATTTCGCCGCCCAGCACGGGAAGCATAGACTGAAACGCCATCCAGAACTGCTTCACCGCTGTCCGGTTTTAGCAGTCCGCAGAGCACTCGCCCCATCGTGGATTTGCCGGAACCGCTTTCCCCCAGAATGCCAAGACAGGTGCCCTCTTTTACGGCAAGTGACACATCAAACAACACCTGCTGCCGGGTATGGCCGAAGATCTTATCCTGCCGCTCACTGCGGAAGCTTACATTGATGTTTTTGAGTTCAAGCATGGGCAGTCTCCTTTTTACCATTCAAAACAGCGGTATACCTGCGCATAACATCCGCGCGCTTTTCCACCAACAGCTTTGTATAAGGGTCTTGTGCATGATGCAGGATATGCCGGAAATCGCCGCGGTCTACCACCGCTCCGTGATTCAGCACCACGATACGGTCTGCCACACGGGAAATGGCGTTCAGATCATGCGAAATAAAAATCATCGCCGTATTATGATTTTCTTTGATATGCAGCAGTTCATTCAGAATCTCATACTGGGTGATGGCATCGATGGCCGTGGTTGGCTCGTCTGCAATCAAAAGAGCCGGTTTCATGGCGGTTGCAATGCCGATCATAATGCGCTGGAGCATACCGCCGGAAAGCTGGTGCGGATATTTTTCCAGCACTTCCTCTGGGTTTCGAATGCGCATTTTTTCCAGCAGCTCCAGCGAGCGGACATGAATTTCCTCTGCTGTCCCGTTATTATGCGCCGAAAACGTTTCGGCGATCTGTTGTCCAATACGGTACAGCGGGTCAAAGCAGGTCATCGGGTTCTGAAGAATGATGCCCACCTTTCCACCGCGCAGGCGGCGCAGCTCCTCGGCACTCTTGCCCAGAAGTTCTTCCCCATGAAACTGCGCACTGCCCTTGACATGGAAGCTATGGTCCAGCAGCCCCATAGCTGCTTTCATCGACATGGATTTCCCGGAGCCGCTTTCCCCCAGAATGCCAAGGCATTCGCCGGGAGCAACTGCGAAGGACACGCCGCGCACCAGCTCGGTCTCCTTATGGTGGCTCTGCAAAGAAACGTGCAGATCGTTCAATTCAAAAACAGGGGTCATTTCTGCACCTCCTTGGGGTCCAGCACATCGCGCAGGGCATCGCCCATCAGGTTGAACACGCAGACCAGCATCACAATGGCAATACCGGGAGCGATCATCTGCACCGGGTTCGACGTCATCACATTTTTGGCCTCATTGAGCATTGCGCCCCACTCCGGCGTGGGGGCCTGCACGCCCAGTCCTAAGAAAGACAGCGTGGAAATATTGATGATCGCCCAGCCCACATCCAGCGAAGCCAGAACCACCAAGTCGGAAGTAATGGAGGGCAGCAGATGGCGGAACAGGATGAAACGTTCCGGCATGCCTACGCAGCGGGAGAACTGGACAAAGTTCCGGTCGCGGTACTGCATGACGCCCGTGCGGATCATGCGGGCATACCACGCCCACTTGATGAAAACATTTGCAATGATGACGTTCTGGACGCTGACGCCCAGCAGTGCCACCACAGCAAACACCATGATCTGGCTGGGGAAAGAGAGCATCACATCCACCACACGCATGATAACTTCTTCTACGATGCCCCGGAAATAGCCCGCCATAATGCCAAGGATCGCGCCCAGACTGATGGTACCGAACATGGTCAGCAGGGCAAGGCCGAGGGTGGGACGAATGCCATCGATCATGCGGGAAAGGACACAGCGGCCGAGCTGGTCGGTGCCCAGCGGATATTGCAGGCTGTAGGATGCAAATTTGTTCAGGATATTGGTCTCATAGGGGTCGTTGGGCGCAATGACAGGAGCCAGAATGCCCACAAGACCCACCAGCAGCACAAATACAACGGTAAACACTGCCGTGCGGTTGCGGAAGAATCGTTCTTTCATGGTCAGTCCTCCTTGCGCAGACGGGGGTCGGAAACGGTCTGCAAAATATCAAACAGCAGATTGAACAGGACGAACAGCACCCCGATCAGCAGAACGTAGGTCTGAATGACCGGGTAATCCCGGTTGAAGATGGAACTGATGCAAAGCGTACCAAGCCCCGGCCACGAAAAAACATTTTCGACCACGATGGTGCCGGAGATCAGCTGCGGGATGCTCATACCCATCGCCACGATGCAGGTATGCATGGAGTTTTTCAGGATGTGCTTAACCAGAATCGACTTCTGCGGCAGCCCGCGCACATTGGCATAGAGCACATAATCCTGTTTCATGTTTTCCAGCATATTGTTTCGAATCAGGCGGATATACGTTGAAATATAGCTCAGTGCTACCGTGAAGGACGGCAAAATCAGATGCCGCCATGTTCCGTTGCCGTTGGTGGGAAGCCAGTTCAATTTCACGCCAATGCCCCACATCAACAGCAGACCCACCCAGTAGGCAGGCATAGCAGTCGTCACAAAAACCAGTCCGCGCATAATTTTGTCAAACCAGCCGTCCTTATAGACTGCGCAGAGGAAGCCAATGGGGATGCTGAGCACCGCCATAATGACAAAAGAAGTTCCTGCCAGCTGAAGGGTCGCAGGCAGGCAGCGCAGCAGCTCGCCCGCCACAGTGCGTTTCGGGTTGACATAGCTGATGCCAAAGTCGCCGTGGAGGCAGCCCAGCACCCAGTCAAAATAACGGACAAAGAAGGGCTTGTTCAGACCAAGCTGCTCTTCCATCGCAGCAATGATCTCCTCCGTGATCACGGGGGTCTGCTGGACGCGCAGCGCGACCTCCGCCGGGTTGGATGGAATCAGATTGATAAAACAGAAGCAGACGAACGAAATGGCCAGCAGCAGCGGAATCGCCATCAACAGTCTGCGTACAACATAGCGTTTCATGGGCAGTCCTTTCTCCAAGAAAAGCCGCTCCATACCCGAAGCGGCTTTCCCTGTCAATTCTTATTCAAAGTACATATCAGCAAAGGGCACATCATACTGGTCGGTGCCAAAATGGACGCCGTGCAGAGCAGAGGTGTACAGAGCCTTGTTGCACTCATAGGTCAGCGGCAGATACATTGCATCCTCGTGCAGGTTGGTCAGAACCGACTTGTACAGTTCCTGACGCTCCGTTTCATCCGTAGAAGTCAGGATCTTGGTAATGGCATCGTCGATCTCCGCCTTGTCCTCAAGACCCTGCTGGGCGGCATAGTCGCCATAGACCGGGGCGCGCATTGCAGCCAGCGAAGACTGCGGGTCATACGGCATACCCCAGCAGATATTGAACACCATATCGAAGTTGCCGGCCTTCATGTTATCGCGATAGGACTGCTCTTCCTCGCCGTGAATGGTCATGGAAATGCCCAGCTTGAGATACTCGCTCTGGAGATACTCGGCGATGGTCTTTTCCGTCACGCTGTCGCTGTTGTAGAGCAGATCGAGTGCCAGCTGCTTGCCATCCTTGGCGCGCATCTTGTCGCTGCCCAGAACCCAGCCGGCTTCGTCCAGAAGCTGTGCCGCAGTCTCCGTGCTGTACTCATAAGGCTTCAGGCCAACATTGCAGTAGGGAACCGTGGTGGCGTAAAGTGTATCTGCAGGCTGCTCCAGACCGTAGAAGATGCCATCAGAGATGGTCTGGCGGTCGGTAGCGTGCTGCAGCGCCTTACGAACTGCCGGGTCGCCCAGAATCTCATGGGTGGTGTTTATAACGATGTGGCGGGTAGAGGTAGGGTCAGACAGACCAACCGTGAACTTGTCACTGTCCAGATACTGGCTGATGGCATCGGCGTCGATCATGTTCTTGCCAAAGATCAGGTCGATCTCGCCGGATTCCAGAGCCATGATACGGGTCTGGTTGTCAGGAATGACTTTGACCGTAATTTTGCGGATCGCCGGAGCATTGCCCCAGTAGTTCTCATTCCGCTCAAATACAGCGTATTCATCGGTCACGAAATCCGTCAGCACATAGGGGCCGGTACCAATGTGGCCATTGACGCCATCCTTCGTGCTGCCGTTGATCATGCAGTTGGGGGAGATCATAGCAAAGGGACGGATGCAGCCCAGCTCCGTCAGCATGGGATAGTAAGGCTCGCTCATCTCAATGACGAAGGTGTTCTCATCGGGAGCCGACACGCCCACCAGCAGGTTCATCATTTCCAGCCAAGTATGACGTTCACGGTTTTCCAGAATGGCGTTGAAGTTCGCAAGAATGGCATTCGCATCACACTTTTCGCCATCCGAGAACAGAACATTGGGGCGAATGTGGAAGGTGTAGGTGCAGCCATCTTCACTGATGTCCCAGCTTTCTGCCAGACAGCCTTCATAACCGTTCGCCGTGATGCTAACCAGTGTATCGTAGAGGATGCTCTGGGCATACATTTCGCCTGCATACAGATGCGGGTTCAGGTCACGAATATCACGATAGTTGACAAAGATCAGCTCATCGCGGACTTCGCCGGATGCCGCCGCAGAAGCGGATGCTGCGCCAGACGAGACCGTAGACGAAGAGCTGGAGCCGCAGGCAGCCAGCACGCCGGTGCAGCAGGCACCTGCCATCAGCAGGCAGAAATTTCTGCGGGAGATTTTCATAGTGTGTTTCCTCCTGTGGTATCAAAAACGTCAGTTATAACGAAAAAGGAGCACCACGCTTGCCGCGCGGCACTCCCATAGGATACCACAGTTTGTCTTGCCTGACCAGTGATGGAATCGGCATAACTATCCATAACAAATCGTTATAACAGGTCAAGCCCTTCTTAGAGCAGCTTTTTGAAATTTTCGATGAACCATTGTGCCGCTTCGCTCAGCTCATCGCCTTCTGGACGAACGGTTCCAATCAGCAAAAAAGGCTCGCATCCGTTGATTTTCAAATTTTTAATGTCGTAGTGTTTATACGGCTGGTGCATAAAATTGATGCCAAGGCTGCACAGATCCGCCCGCATCAGCGCGTTGATCGTCATGTGATCACTATTCGAGTAAATGGCATAGTTCAGATCTTTGGTACTGATGGCCCCCAGTGAGACCCGGTCCAGATGGTGCTCCATGGAAAAGTAGTCCCGTACCGCTCCGATAAACCGCAGGCTGGACAGCTCTGAAAAATCCACGCTGTCTCTCTCATAGTAGGGGTGATTGGGGCCTACATAGACACAGGCTTCTTTTACATCAAGTGGTTCAAACACCAGATTCTTATGTCCAAGGATGTGCCGGAATGCCGTCAACTGACGCTGCGCAATGTAGACGATGCCGATTTCTGTCTGCCCGCTGGCCACCCAGTTGCTGACCTCCTCCACACTGCCTTCCTGATGTTCGACAATATACTCTTTGCCCCAGTGTCGGTAAAAATCCACCAGAAGATTTGTGATCATGTTGCTGGGGTATGTTGCCAGCGTGAACTTTTTGCCGTTGTGATGTGTCGCCATCGAGCTGATCAGGGATGCGTGTTTCAGAATGACTCTCGCATAGTCACGCACTGTTTCCCCGTAGGGCGTGATCCGCAGTCCCCGACTGCTCCGCTCCACCAGTTTTCGCCCCAGCTCTTTTTCCAGCGAGGAAATCACCTTGCTGACATTGGGCTGCGATGTATAAAGGCATTCTGCCGCCTGGCTGAAGCTGCCTTTTTCACATACAATGGTAAAGTATTCCAGCTGTTTGAGTTCCATCTTCTTTTGCAATCTCCTGAATCTGATGAAAATACGCCACGGTTAGTTTTAACTTACCCAGTATAGCATTCTTTCCAGTGCAGTGCAAGATTAAAATTGCCATCCGCCCCCGGAAAAGATCACCGTCACCACTCCCGGCGCAGACAACAAGAAAGAGCTGTAATACAGCCAGCGGGCACGGATTCTCCCCTCCGTGTCCGCTTTTTATACTCATAAATTTCATAGTAACTTCCGTACAGCTCTGCAATCTGTTAAACTAAGAGCCAAAGGAGGGAATATCATGTATCCAGATTATCAGGGAAAGGGCATTGCCGGGGAGATGCTGGAACGCATCAAGGAAAAATACAAGAACTACTTATATATTGAAGGGATGCCAGAGGATAAAAAGAATGTCCCCTTCTATGAAAAGCACGGCTTTCAGCGGATGGAACATGGTGCGGCCATCCAGATCTGCAACTATTCTGATAAACGATAATCACAGAAAAGGAGATACAGTTATGAAAATTGCAGTTCCGTACGAAAACGGTCAGGTATTTCAGCACTTTGGTCACTCCGCACAGTTCAAGATCTACGATACAGAAAACGGCCATATTTTGAGCAGTGAGATTGTTTCTACCAATGGACAGGGCCATGGTGCTCTGGTAGGCTTCCTCGTTCAGAACCATGTGAATGTCGTTCTCTGCGGTGGTCTCGGTGCTGGTGCCCAGACAGCCCTTGCACAGGCTGGCATACAGCTATTCGGCGGCATTTCCGGCAATGCAGATACAGCTGTATCTGACTATCTGGCTGGGCATCTCGTCTTTGACCCCAATGCACACTGTGACCATCACGGCCACGAGGAGAGGCACACCTGCGGCTCTCATTCCTGCCACGAGGATAAGGGAGATTGCACAGGAAGCTGCCGTTGAACCAATAAAACGAAAAATCCGAACCCTTCTCCTATCGAGAAAAGGTTCGGATTTTCATTGTATAACGGTAGTCCTCCCGGTAGTGCGTTCAAGAGGTCGGCAACCACGGGCTAAACAAAGCCGCACTGTGGCTTTGTTTCCGGTGCTATCGCACCGTCGCCCTTTCAAGCCCTCTTATCCGCACGGTAGAGTGTTTCCAAAAGGACTCGAGTAAAAGAAAAAAGACAGCCTTTTTTAAAAGCTGTCTTTTTGGTGCGAGTAGCGATACAGCATTTTTTGAAAACCATCGTAGTACAATTCGTTTTTGAGGTCATCGGATAGCAACTTGCTTGTATCGCACCCCGATGGGCAGCCGTGTTTGAAACCCAGTTGCCTTTTATATACCACACAACCTAAAAATTATCAAGTACGCGCAGCGTTCACTTCTCCCATCACCGGGAGTAAATGAACGCTGCTTTTTTTGTTTACAGCGAAAGGAGGCATCCGTGAAATGGCAGTTTTTCGGGTAGAAAAGAACAGCGGCTATACGGTCATGTCAAACCATCACCTGAGGAACCGGGCCTTGTCCCTGAAAGCCAAAGGCTTACTCTCCCAAATGCTCTCCCTGCCGGAAGATTGGGACTACACCCTGCAAGGGCTGGCCCGTATCAACCGGGAAAGCATTGACGCGATACGGCAGGCCATCCGGGAACTGGAACAGGCAGGCTACATCCAGCGTTCCAGAGAACGGGACGAGAAAGGGCGGCTGCGCGGTGCAGACTATGTGATCTTCGAGCTGCCGCAGCCCGTTCCTGCATCGGTTTCACCTACATTGGAAAATCCAACGTT
>ERZ869979.70-NODE-70-length-25049-cov-6.327487_pt1 | contig 25049 bp, 20 predicted proteins | sample MGYA00521269_ERZ869979 | MGnify/ENA primary metagenome ERZ869979 (study PRJEB32232, sample SAMN07284974) | human gut metagenome | biome: human-associated habitat; material: feces | host: Homo sapiens | place: Tanzania | collected 2014-04-05 ... | reverse complement strand
AATGAAATTCTCGACAAAGTATGGGGAATAGATTCTACGGAGATAGAAACCAGAGTTGTCGATGAGACAGTAAGAAGAGTCAGGCAGAAAATGAAGACCGCAGGCAGCAAAGTTCGCATTAGTGCTGTCTGGGGCTATGGCTATAAACTGGAGGATTGTAATGAATAAGACACGTTATAAAATTGCCACACTTACAGGTTCCGCCGTTATGGCAGCCATGCTTTTGAGCCTGCTGATTCTGAACATAGTTTTTAATAAAAAAATAGAGCTGAGAGCTGAGAATGCAATTAAAAACGCTTTTACTTTGGATTTAGACGAATATTTGAATTACGAATCTGAAAATGATACGGGCTCTTTATATTATGCCTCACTTGTATATATGGGGGCAGATTCAGAAAACAGGGATGACATATATCAGATTCTGACACCCAAAGAGAAGAAACTTATTGACTGGTATGAAACACACCCGTCTGATGAAATGCAAAGGGCAAAAATTAACGAAGCAACTTATTATATGAAAGCCAGAACAGAGTATTACGAAGACAGCAATGAGAGATTACTTGCTTATGTGGATGTTACCGGCGAACCAGAACTCGTAAAAGAAATCAGTTTTGGTGTTTTGCTGGATGCTTTTGTCATTGCCGCTCTCGGTGCTGCCATTGGATATTTTCTCGGGAAAAAACTTGAACAAAATGACAAAGCTCAGAAGACCTTTTTTGAAAATACATCTCACGAATTAAAAACCCCGCTTATGGCAATTTGCGGATATGCGGAGGAGATTGAAATGGGAGTCATTACCGATTATTCTCAAGCGGGCAGAATGATAGTGTCTCAGACGGAGCGTATGAGTAAACTTATTGAGGATATCCTGTATTTATCAAAAATGGAAAGCGGTACGGAACCATTAAAGTGTGAACCAATAGAAATGGCATCACTGGTTCAAGATATTTTGATGCCGCTTGAAGGAATTGTGAACAGGCGAAACCTTTCAGTATCGTTAGAATTGGACGAAGGATATGTCAACGGAGACCCGGAGAAGCTGGAACACGCTGTTGCTAACCTGATAACTAATTCCGTAAAATATGCGTGTAGTCAAATCGAAATATCGTGGAAAAATCAAGTCCTTTCCATCTGGAACGATGGAGGAGAACTTAGCACAGAGGATTTTTGCCATATGTTTGAACGTTTTTATACGGGACAAAACGGAAACAGCGGAATAGGGCTTGCCCTCTCAAAAGAAATCGTTGAAATGCACGGATGGAAACTTAGTGCGAAAAATGACAGGCATGGCATATGTTTATCAATGGTATGCCACAGTTAATTTAGGAACAATCAGGTTTACAGCTTCCAGTTTGTTGAGATGTTGCAAAATTTGGAATCAGGAGAGAATAAGAATGATTAACAATTTGATGTACATTGAATTAAAAACGGGATATTCTGATGATGGTCCGGCATGGATTGGATATGTCAAAACTTCAAAAAGTAAGAAAACAATCTATTTTAATGACCATGCCTTTCAGAAAAATATCGGTAACTATGCAAATTATATAGATATTGAGAATGGTGATAAATATTGGATTTCCGGACTGAAAAAGGAAGAGAGCAATCGTCATTGGGCAGGACATGGAAAGATTATGGTTGATCGTAGAGCTGTTAATGAATACCTTTCCCTGATTGGTGAAAAGGAATTGCCATTAAATCTGTTTGAAGTAGTTGATATTGAAGATAGATTTCCGGTTAAAAGAGTAAAAGAATTATTGAATGAAAAGAAATAGCAATGCCAGCAGTCTTGCAATATTGAGTTTAGAAAAATTGTGACATTCTCACATATGCGTGCTAATATGATTATAGAAAAAGAGTGCTACCGATAGACGGTTAGTCCACATACTTAATTGATTGAAAATAACCGTTCAGTTTTGCGAGGCTGAAGCGGTTATTTTTGTGTCTTGTTATTAACTTTGCCGAATACCTTTGAGTAACGAGGGAGTGAGATATATGGAGCAATTACTGATTGTTGAAGATGATATCGGTTTGAATCAAGGCTTATGCAAAGCACTGAAAGCAGATGCTCGGCAGATCATTTCCTGCCAAGACCTAAAAACGGCGAAGGAACAGCTGCTTTGCGGCGGTGTGTCCCTGATCCTGTTGGATATCAATCTGCCGGATGGCAGTGGGCTTGAGCTGCTCCGGGAGGTCAAGGAAAACATGCCCGGAGTTCCTGTTATTCTGCTGACTGCCAATGACACCGATCTGGACATCGTAGACGGACTGGAGAGGGGCGCTGATGATTACATTACCAAGCCCTTTTCTCTTTCGGTTTTGCGGGCAAGGGTGAATACCCAACTGCGAAAGCAAGCGTCAAACCATAAAAATGCGCCGATCCATATTGATCTATTTCACTTTGACTTTGAGGCTATGACCTTTTATGTGGGAGATTCAAAAGTGGAATTGAGTAAAACAGAGCAAAAATTACTGCGTCTGCTTGTTGAAAATCGTGGTCGAACCATGACCCGTGGAGACCTTGTAGACCGGATCTGGACAGATGGCGCAGAATATGTGGATGAAAATGCTTTGTCTGTTACGATCAAGCGTCTGAGGGATAAGCTTGGTGCACAGAAATACATTAAAACCGTCTATGGAATCGGTTATAGCTGGGTGATAAAAGATGAATAAAACCGGCATTGTGATCATACTGCTGTGTTTTCTGGCGGCGGCAGCTGTTGTATTATGGGAGCGGAGAAAGGTCATAAAAACGATGGAAGAAATCGAAAGGATGCTGGACGCCGCCATGACCGGCTCCTTTTCTGAAACAACTTTTGATGAAAGCCAGCTGTCTGCTTTGGAAACAAAGTTTGCACACTATCTTTCTGCCGCAGAAGCATCTTCTCGAAATGTAGCGCAGGAAAAAGACAAAATCAAATCCTTGATTGCGGACATTTCCCACCAGACGAAAACGCCGATTGCAAACCTGCTGTTATACAGCGAGCTTTTGATGGAGGAAACTCTGCCTGCATCGGCGAAGGCAAATGTGGAGGCGCTGTACAAACAATCGGAAAAGCTGCGATTTCTGATCGATTCTCTCGTAAAGCTTTCCAGACTGGAAAACGGGATCATTTCACTCTCCCCTCAGCAAGCAGCGCTGCAGCCGCTGCTTGAAAGCGTAGTAGAACAATATACCGCCAAGGCTTCTGAAAAAGGATTGTCTTTGCAACTGCAGGATACCGATGCTTTTGCTGTATTCGACTTCAAATGGACAGCGGAAGCGCTGGCTAATATCGTAGACAATGCCATCAAATATACGGAGCATGGCACCATTACTATTTCTGCTGTAAGCTATGAAATGTTTGCAAGGATTGATATATCGGATACTGGCACAGGCATTTCGGAAAGTGAGCAAGCGAAGATATTTGCTCGCTTTTACCGCTCAAATAGTGTGCAGAAACAAGAAGGGGTCGGCATCGGCTTATACCTTGCCCGACAGATCATATCCGGCGAGGGCGGTTATATCAAGGTTGCTTCCGTTCCGGGAAAAGGAAGTACGTTTTCCATATTTCTGCCGAAATAACAACAATTCTATCAAAACTGTTAGATTTCATTTTCCGCCGGAAAGAATGTGGAAAGAATCCTATGCGATAATCTGTATGTATCAAAGGATCATTTCCTTTCATACATACAGATTTTTTCATGGAGGTACTCATTTATGGAAGTTTTACAGGCAAAAAACCTGAAAAAGATTTATGGCTCCGGCAATAACGCAGTTCATGCGTTGGATGGAGTTGATTTAAGTGTAAAGAAGGGCGAATTTGTTGCAATTGTCGGCACATCCGGCTCCGGCAAATCCACGCTGCTGCACATGCTGGGCGGGCTGGATCGCCCTACAAGCGGCACGGTCATGGTGGACGGACAGGATATTTTCTCCCTGAAGGAGGAAGCGCTGACCATCTTCCGCCGCAGGAAAATCGGCTTTGTGTTCCAAGCATATAATCTTGTTCCGGTGCTGAATGTGTATGAAAATATTGTTCTACCCATTGAGCTGGACGGTGGCAAGGTCAATAAGGATTTCGTACAGCAAATTGTACAGACACTTGGGCTGGATGATCGTCTGGATGCGCTGCCCAATCAGCTCTCAGGCGGTCAACAGCAGCGAGTAGCCATTGCCCGTGCGCTGGCGGCAGCACCCGCTATCATTCTGGCAGATGAACCCACCGGCAATCTGGATTCCAAAACCAGCCAGGATGTATTGAGCCTTTTGAAAGTCACCAGTCAAAAGTTCGCCCAGACAATCGTAATGATCACTCACAACGAAGAAATTGCGCAGATGGCAGACCGCATTATCCGTATCGAAGATGGTCGGATCGTCTCCCAGAACTAACGGGAGGTGGCTACGATGAATGTCAAAAACAGAAAATGTATTCGAAAGCTCAGCTTAAAATCTCTTTATGCGAACCGCCGCCGCAATCTGATCGCTATTTTTGCCATTGCGCTGACAACGCTGCTATTTACTTCCATGTTCACCATTGTCTTGTCGTTGAACGCCAGTTATGAAACCTACCAGTTTCGGCAGGTAGGCGGCTATGCGCATGGCACCTTTAAGGATGTTTCCCCCGAGCAGGCGGAACGCATCGCTGCCCACCCAAAGGTGAAGGCTACGGGGGCACGGAAGGTAATCGGTATCACTGCGGAGGGGGTCTTTGCCAAAATACCGGCAGAGATCAGCTACATGGATGCCAACTGCACTAAATGGAGCTATGCAACCCCTACTACCGGACGGATGCCCGAAAGCGGCAAAGAGGTAGCCATGGATACGGCAGCGTTGCAGCTGCTTGGCGTAACGCCGGAGCTGGGCGCCGAGGTCACGGTTTCCTATTCCATTACGGACAAGGATCAAACCGCCTTTACTGTAACAGATACCTTTACGCTGGTGGGCTATTGGGACTATGATGAACTAATGCCTGTTCATTACATCAACATCAGCCGTGATTACGCAGATGACATCGAAGCGCAGGCAGTGAAAACAGGTTTACAGCCTTTCCGCACCGATTTGAATGTCATGCTGGCCTCCGGCACAAACATTCAAGGGCAGATGGAGCAGGTGGATACCGATCTTGGCTACACATGGGACAGCTATACCGATCCCAACAGCGTCCGAATCGGCGTCAATTGGGGATATACCTCATCCCAGCTGGAGTCGCAGCTCGATCCAGAGCTGATGATCGCCATAGCAGCTTTTTTGCTGCTGGTGATTTTCACGGGGTATCTTATCATCTATAACATTTTTCAGATCTCTGTTGCAGGGGATATCCGGTTTTACGGACTTCTGAAAACCATTGGCACAACGCCCCGGCAGCTCAAACGCATCATTCGCCAGCAGGCACTTCTGCTTTGTCTGATCGGCATTCCGGCGGGGCTGCTGCTGGGCTACGGCATCGGCGCTGTTCTGGTGCCTGTTGTCTTGCGCTCCACCCAGTTGGATGCAGGCATCACCACCATCAGCACTTCGCCTGTGATCTTCCTTGGTTCCATGCTGTTTGCCTTGTTGACGGTGCTCTTGTCCTGTTCCAAGCCCGGAAAAATGGCAGCCAGGGTCTCTCCGGTGGAGGCTATCAAATATACGGATGCAATGCAGACTAAGAAAAAACAGCGCAGCACCCGGGGAGCCAAGCTCCATCAGATGGCCTTTGCCAATCTGGGACGAAACAAGAAAAAGACGGTGCTGGTGGTGGTGTCTCTGGCACTGTCGGTGACACTGTTCAATGCGCTGTGTGCCTTTGTGGGCGGCTTCAGCATGGAGAAGTATGTATCCACCATGACCTGCGCCGATTTTATCGTCAGCACTCCCGACTATTTTCGTTATAACTCGAGTGCAGATGAATTTATCACCCAGGAGCAAATAGAGGATATCTCCGCAAACACAAAGGCCAGTCTTTCCGGCACGGGATATGCTGTGCGAAAAACCGCATACCTGTGGATGACGGAGGATGCTCTGCGGCAGGACTATGCAAGGTACGAAAGCGCCGAGCAGTTGGACAGCCATATGAGCCGTCTGGAGCACCGGGGCAATATGGTGATGGGAGATACCAGAATCGAGGCTCTGGATAACAGCCTGTTTGACAAGCTGCAAGTGTTCGACGGAGATATTTCTCCTATGCTGGAGCCGGACAATAACGCCATTGCCATTGCGGTTTCTTTGGATGATTACGGCAATCTGCCCAATCTTGAATACTACCCCAAGGTGGGAGACACGATTACCGCTACCTATGCGGATGATGTGAAATATATCGACAGCCGCACCGGGGAACTCTGCACCGAAGATACACCGGAGGAGTACCTTCAGAAAAAACTGTATGGAGCCAGAGATGTAGAGTACACGGTCTGCGCCTTGGTAAATCTTCCGAATTCCATGAGTTATCGTTATAGCGGCGTTGGCTATGATGCAGTTTTGTCTGTGGATACCGCACAGCGGGACAGCGGTGGTGCAGTCGTTCCGATGCTCTACCTGTTCGACACAGCGGACGAAGCGGACGAGGCCGAAGCAGAGCAATATCTATCGAAGCTCACTGCCGGTGAGTTTTCGCCCTTGATGTATGAAAGCAAGGCCACGGCTCGCTCTGAATTTGCTCAGTTCCGGCAGATGTTCCTTCTGATAGGTGGTATCCTCTGTGCTATCATTGGGCTGGTGGGACTCTTAAATTTCTTCAACGCCATGATGACCGGTATTCTTTCCCGCCGCCGTGAATTTGCTGTGCTTCAGGCTGTAGGAATGACGCCCCGACAGCTCAAAACCATGCTGATCTACGAGGGGTTGTTTTACGCAATGTCTTCCGTAGCGGCGGCCTTTGTGCTTTCACTGGCGGTGGGACCTCTTGCGGGGAAAATGCTGGGCAGTATGTTCTGGTTCTTTGAGTATCGGTTCACCGTTCTGCCTGTCCTGCTGACAATTCCGGTATTTCTTCTGCTTGGGTGGCTGATTCCTTGCATGATGTATGATAACGCAGCGAAATGCAGCATTGTAGATCAGTTAAGGGATGCTCAATAATTGTTAAGCCAAAATTAGCCCTCTGTCAATGAAAAGGCTGAGGGCTGGAATTCAAATAATAATCAAAGTGACCATTACACTGGCCAGCGGCAAGAAACAGGTCATTTCCGTTACTGTGCAAAAAACAACAGTAAGAACAACAAAGATCACCGGAAAGAAAAAGGGAACAGCCTATATCACAGTGAAATCTGGAAAGATCCGCAAAAAAGTAAAAGTAGTAGTTAAATAAAAATGATTTAAACAGGAGCTGCCGTTCATGAATGCACATTGAATGGCAGCTCCTTTTTTTCATTTTTGGCATGTAGCTTTATTTGCAGAAGCAGATTACGATATTAATAGTTGACCAGGGAGAGAAGAAGGAGTAGATAATATGTTATAGTGATAATGGAATTATGGTAACAAAAAAATTTATAAAAAAAGTGCAACCAAACAGAAAAAAATACGTTATATATAATAGACAACATTAATATGGCACACTGCAAATAGCCTATCTGCATAAAAACACTAATATACAAGGGAGAAATGTGATATGGAAGATATACATATTATAAATTTATTTTTAGAAAGATCAGAAGATGCAATTCGCCAGGTAGAAGTAAAGTATGAAAAATTTTGCTTTAAGATTGCATGGAATATTTTATATAACACAGAAGATTCAGAAGAATGTGTAAATGATACATGGCTGATAACGTGGAATAAGATTCCGCCCAAAACGCCAACAAAATTATCTGCATTTCTTGGAAAAATAACCAGAAATTTGGCATTGGACAATTTCAGAAAGAAAAATGCTTCAAAAAGAGCAGATACACATATGATGGATATTTGTGGTGAAGTGGAAAAACTGGAAAATACAATAAAGGATTATGTGGAAGAGGATATAAAGAAAAAGGAAATTATGAATATTTTAGAAAAATTTTTAAGTGATTTAAAAGCAGGGGACAGGGATATTTTTGTCAGGCGATATTGGTATATGGATAATATTAAAGACATTGCAAAAAGACATGGATGCTCTGAGACTAAAATTAAATCCAGTCTTTTTCGAAGCAGAAACAAATTATGGGAAGAGGTGAAAGAAGTCATATGAAAAAAGAAAACAATTTTTTGGATCTGATGGGAGAAATAGATGAAAAATTTGTTTACGAAGCTTCCTTGCCATGGAAAAAGCGAAATGTTAATTTGAAATTAAAATTAGCAAAGATTGCAGCAGCAGGAGTTGTAATAGCATTATTGATAGGAGGCTTGGGACATCCGCACGAGATAAAGGCGGCCTGGGAACAGATTACTTCGTGGATTCAAACTGCATTGGGGATTAATGAAAATGTAGAATCATATATAGATAGTGTTGGAAAAACGATTACTAAAAATGGAATTTCTATTACATTAGATGAAATTGCTGCGGATAAGGAGAATTTATGGGTGGCAATATCTGATAATATAAATGCTTCAAAAGAAAAGGAGACTATTCTACTAACAGAAGTGGAGATAAATGGAAAAGCGGCACAGTTAGATGGAACATATGCTCTGGAGAAAAAGGAGAACGGAACAGATGGTCAGGTTTGTCATTATAGGTTGGAAGATACAACTATTAAAGATAATACAGCAGATATAAAAATGAAAGTATGGTTATTTGATCCAACAGAAATGGATACTGCAGATACAGAAGATACGGATGACTATATTTTTGAATTTTCATCAAATTGGGAAGAATTAGAGAAGAATACAATAAATGTAAATGTGAATAAAAAAATAAAGATATCTCCAAATCAAAATCTGACGATTTCAAAAATGAGCTTAAACGATTTGGCAAGTACAATTTATGGAAATTTGGATAATAAAGAATATGAAGATTATTATTTAATAGGAACCGACGATAAAGGAAATCAGGGGCTTTATAGAATGACAAATTATGGGGACACAGAGACTGTGTTTGAAGAAAGCAGAAATAATACAAAATACAAAGGAATTTCGCCAGATGCTAAAACGGTGACATTAGAATTATATGTAAATAAAGAAGAAAAAAACAGAACAACATATAAAAAATATGAAACTGGAATAGAAGATACTTACGGAGAAGGCGAAGGACGTGTTTATGAAAGTGATGAAGATCCTCTGGATTTATATAGCCCAGTGGAAGGAAAAATAGAAATTAAAATCAGATGACAAAAGAATAATTTAATCGAAGAGAGGGAGGAGATACCGCAATTGGATATTTTTACTGTAGAGATAAAAAAAACAATAAAATGTTTGGTGGTACATTTAAGATTCGTATAAATAAAAATGGTAAAATTACATTTCCATAAGTAATAAGAGAAGTTGATTAAATCTTTGAAAATCGAAAATACAAAATATAGCAAAAGTGCGATTGACGCCAACAATATCTTGTGTTAATATAATTGTGAGATTTGTATTTGTATCTGTAGACACAGATAAGAAACGCTGGTTCCGGATCTGACCGGGAGTAAAACATTAAGGAGCCAAAAGCCTCCTGCCTTTGTAATAAATAAGGTCATTTAGAATGAAAATTTCTAAATGGCCTTTTTTTGTTGCAAAAATATGGCAGACAACAAGTACAGATCAGCAAATAAGGAAAGGAGGATCATAAAAAACACAAGGAAACTCAGAATGCAAGGAGGGCGTTATGAAACGAAAAAAGATGGAAAAGGAGGTCGTGCACCTTCTTGAATGGATTATCGAATATCCAGGAGTATGGCAGATTGTATGTAATCCAGATGGAAAGGAAACTTCGCCTGAATCTTTTAAGATGGCATATGATATGCTGGTCAAAAAATCTCTATTTTATCTGATACCGGTATTGTTTGCAACACATCCGGGAGAAGAATCACTGGAGATGGCGAAAAATTTATGTACGGCTGACTCTGCTGCCCGCGAGATCCGAAAAAATGGTATGGGAGCATTAGTCAAATGTATGCGGGAACATCTGGAATGAAACTGGAAAACTTTATAAAGTTATGGGAGGACAATTATGAACAAATCAATCATGATGGGACGAGTAGTAAATGAGCCTGATTTACGCTACACACAGACAGAGAATGGAGAACTTGCCATCGCAAACTTTCGCTTGGCGGTAAACCGGAAATTTGTACGAAGAGGAGATCCGGAAGCAGATTTCTTCAGCTGTACGGCTTTTGGCCGAAAAGCAGAGTTCGCGGAAAAATATCTGTTTAAGGGTATCAAGATTCTGGTAGAAGGTCGTATGCAGAATGACAACTACAAGAATCGGGCTGGTGAAAATGTCTACGGCATGCGGCTTATGATTGAAGAGATTTCTTTTGCAGAAAGTAAGAAAGCTTTAGAATCTGGAAATGACGAGCGGGAAGAACCGGAAAGAGAAACGAGGGCATCTTCTAATCGAAACCGTTCTGACCGTGCAGAAAACCAGCGTTCAGCTTCCAGAAGCACCAGAAGTGAAAGAGCAGCAGAAATGGATGACCGTGACTATGACAGGGAACGTGAAGGTGGAAGATACAGAAGCAATACCAGGACAGATGCATCGGATGACAGACGGAGATCAAATTCTGGCGGGACAAGATCCAGAGGAACTTCGGCAAGAAGCCGGGAGCGTAGTCAGGATATTGATGACCGGTACATGGAAACAGATGATGAAAAACTGGATTTTGACTGAGCAAATCATAGGAGGAAATGCTTATGATAGAGAAAATGAACAAATGGTTGTCTGCACATAAACAGCTGTGCGTGATAACTGGAATTTTTGGTCTGTTAGTATCACCATTTTTATGGCCGGTATTTCTGGCAGTGATCATACAGTCCCTTTCACTGGTCATTCCGGTTGCAGCAGGATTGTTTTTCTATGAAAAATTTATTATGAAAAAGGACAAGGAGGAAACGAATGAGAATGATGATGACAATAAGCAGCAAAAAAAACATGCAGATGCCCGTAAAGTACATGCAGATGCTGAAAAGACCGAGGATTTACCGAAAAATCATGAGAAGGGATCGGAAACGGTAAATTTCGATAATCAGGAGAAGCAGGCAAGATGCAGGGCACAGGCTGCCATATGGTACGAAAATGAAGGCTTTGAGCGGATCCAGGCGATTCGGAAAACTCTGGAATCTGAAAATCGAAACCGTTTTTCAGTAAACAGGGAAGGAATCTGCAGTATTTCCATTGGAAAAAGGAAATATCGAAGGGTTGGAATTTTAAAAGGATATCCTTTTGGACAGACAGAGGTGATCCGGGAAAAACTAAAGAAGGATGGTTTCATCACCAGTATGGGATGCAATAATTATCTCTGGATCTCATGGTAGAGAGGAGCTGGAACATGAGCATTTGCTGTAAAGCCATCCGGCAGATCTATTATAATGCAGGAAGTGGATATACGGTAGCTTCCTACATGACCAATGAAGATTTACCGGAGGAAGTAAAAAAACAAAAGAATGGAAATTATGGAATATTTCAGGCATTTGGAACCGAACTTCCGACAAACGAAGGCCTGGATGTGGAACTGACGGGAGACTGGAAACCCACAAAATATGGAATGCAGTATAGTGTGAGCAATTTTTCAGTAACCATGCCAACCACAAAAGAAGGTATTCGGACTTATTTGTCGTCATCCCTGATCAAAGGGATCGGACCGGCAATGGCAGCCCGCATCGTGGAAACGTTTGGGGAAGACACACTGAATGTTTTTAATGACAGCCCGGAGAAACTCCTTCAGGTAAAAGGAATTACGCAGAAACGCTTAGATGATATTCTGGAAGGATATCAAAAAAGCAGTTCCATCCGGGAACTGATGATGTATTTGTCCCCTTTTGGGGTGACTCCTGCAAAAGTTTCAAAAATACAGGAGAAATTTGGTCCTGCTGCAGTTATGATCGTGAAAGAGGAGCCTTTCCGGCTCTGTGAGGTTCATGGATTTGGATTTCTGACTGTTGACCAGATTGCAGTAAAGGCAAAACATTTCCGTGCAGATGATCCCCTTCGCATTAAGGCTGCTATTTTGCATATTATGTCAGAAGCAGAAGGCGAAGGACATTTGTATTTAAAAAGAGAGGACATTATAGAACGTGTCGAAAAACTTTTAAATCACAACAAAGATGTTTCACCGGTCTCTGAACGGGCAATCCGGGATACAGGCAATGATATGATCCATACAGATGGAAGCCTGGTCTGCCACGATGGAGGGTTTTATACACGCAAAAGCTTCCAGGCCGAACTGGGAGCTGCTGCCGCATTAGTCAGGCTCCATATGCAGACGGGAATGGCTGTAAATGTTGACCGTATTTTAAGAAAGATCCAGAAAGAACAGGATATTATTTTGAATGCGAAACAGCAGGTGGCAGTAAAAAATGTCTTTGAAAACCCGGTATCCATCATTACAGGAGGACCCGGCAGAGGAAAGACTACGGTGATCCGTTTCATCATTGCTGTACAGGAAGCATTGGATAAAAATGCGGTGATCCTTTTATGTGCACCTACAGGCATCGCCAGAAGGCGAATGCGGGAATGTACAGAGTATCCAGCACTGACGATCCATAAATCCATAGGGCTTACCGGAGAAGCTGGAGAGGAAGAATGGAAGAACGAGCAGCCAATTCCAGATGACCTGATCATAGCAGATGAGTTCAGCATGGTCGATATGTATCTGGCGGATAAACTGTTTTCCAGTATTAAATCCGGTGCCAGACTGGTCCTGGTGGGTGATAAAGATCAGATCGAATCCGTAGGGCCTGGAAAAGTATTTCAGGAGATCATTGATTCCGGCGTATTTCCGGTAACTGTCTTAGATGAATGTTTCCGACAGGAAGGGAATTCCACCATCAGCCAGAATGCCATTAAGATCAATAAGAATCAGCTGGATCTGGTGTTTGATGATACCTTTCAGTTTATTCCGGCTTCCACACCGGAGGAGGCTTCGCGAAAGATACAGAAGATCTATCGAAAAGAAGTACTGCAGAGAAACGGTTCTCTGGAAGAAGTGCAGGTGATGTCACCGCTTCGAAAAGATACGGAAGCAGGTACGGATGCATTGAATCTGGTATTGCGTGACATTGCGAATCCAAAGCGTTTCGGTTATCCGGAAATCACAAATGGCAGGAATACTTACCGGGAAGGTGACCGGGTCATGCAGACAAAAAACAACGATGAAGTAGCAAATGGCGACATTGGAGAAGTCATAGGGATTTTTCGGAAAGATCAAAAAATGGTCATGCGTGTAGATTTTGGAGATGGCCGGGTCATGGAATATCAGGAGGAAGACTATTGGCCGCTGACACTGGCATATGCGATTACGGTACATAAGGCTCAGGGCAGTGAATATCCGATGGCAATCCTTCCAATGCTTCCATGTTTCCGGTGGATGCTTCGCAGAAACATTTTCTATACAGCAGTAACAAGAGCCAGCGAAAGGTTTATAATTGTGGGAAGCAAACGTGCAATCGCACAGGCTATCCGGACGGATTACATCAGTCGGCGAAACACCATGTTTGGGTACCGTATCCGAAAAATATATGAAGCAATCCTGGAACAGGAAAAGAGCGCATAAAGAATGAATGACAGGCAGACGTTGGAAAAATCCAATGCTCTGCCTGTTTCTTTCCTTCGTATGCAGAAAATCACATAATGAAAGAGGAGGGAACAAAATGCCAGATCTTTGTTTTTATGCACCATGGATTATGAAAGAACCCATTCCGGACCCATTTCGGATGATGTTGGAAAAAGCAGGGAAAAAACGGATCAGCTATGATGAAGCGGATTGTTCCATGCGAAATATCAGGAAGCAGGGAAAAGTATCGCGCCTTCATGGGCCTACGTTACATGCTCTTCTGACACTGATTCAGATCCGGAAAGAAAAAGACTCTGGTGCTGCCGGTATACAAAGGGGCAGGGATGCCATAAATTATTTCTGCATAGAATATCCTGGAAATCAGGGAAAGTATGTAATGACTTATAATTCGAAAAACGGACGTTTCAGTGGGATTTTAAAGACAGAAGAAAAAAACGAGAAGCTTCCGGGAATCCGGGAGGGCAAAAACACAGGCGAGCAGTACCTGGCCCTTTTGGCTTATGTCAATCTGGTCCCGGATAATCCTTTATTTAACGAAGAGTTCCAAAAAAATTTCTACATACTGGAAGAACAGGAAAAAAAGGAATGGGAAGACACGGAAGCTGCACTGAGGGCGGCATTTATCTGTTGCGATGCCATGTACTGTGAAGTAATAGCAAATCCACAGCAGGCGGTCCCGCTGGAAAAGAGCCAGTTCCGTGCAGAGGAACTGGAGGATGTGCTTCCAGAATATAAAATTGCGGCCGGGGTATATGCACCAAACGATGAAATCTATGGAAAGTTTCATGTGCTTTTGCCTGTAAATGAGAAGACAAAAAGAACACTTTTTGAATTAAAACAGATCTACTCTGGCAGATGGGATGTAAATGAAAGGACAAAAGAAAGGATTCCTTCGCTTCCGGAAGACTATCTGGTAAGTAAGGAAGCTGAAGAAATCCTGCAGATGGTGGATAAGACACCGGCAAGGCTGTTTATGATGACAGGCGATGCCGGTACTGGAAAGACAACGGATGCCAGAATGATCGCCCAGATCTTAGGGCTTCCATATTATGTGTTCACCTGTGGACCTGGAACGGATGAACTGGAACTTTTAGCGACCACCGTGCCAAATATGGGCAGAACAGCACATCTGGAAATGGAATTGCCACGTCTGGAAGACATTGAAATGGATCCGGCTTCAGCTCTTGCAACGGTAAATGGCATTTATGAAGATGGGATCAGCCGGGAAAAAGCTTTTCAGGAGATCCTGAAAGCAGTTTATGAAAAAGGCTATGAAAAGTCGAAAAATGAAAAAGACTTCCTATTAAAAGAGTCAGAAATCGTAAAGGCATGCAGGGAACCATCTGTGATTGAAATTCAGGAGCCGGCCATGATTGAAAAACCTGGGACACTTACGAGATTAAACTCCCTGTTTGACGATGGAGCTGTAACCGATCTGGTAAATGGAGAACAGATACGGAGAAATCCGGATACCATTGTGATCATGACCACCAATCTGGATTATGTTGGCTGTCAGAACTTCAACCAGTCAGTTCTTTCCCGAATGAACCTGATTCAGCCAAAGGAAGCCCTGACAGAAGAGGAAATGGCAAAAAGGGCAATGAAAAGAACCGGGTTTAAAAACAAAGAACTTCTGTCCTTTATGGCTGCCACGGTCTGCAAGATCCATGAATATTTGATCGAACAGGACATTACGGATGGCGTATGCGGATACCGGGAATTGGAAAACTGGGTGTTAAGTTACATGGTTTCCAATGATCTCAGGAGGTCAGCATGGACAGCACTGCTCAGCAAAGCATCCATGGACAGGGAAGAACAGGGAACTATGGAACGCGTCTTTCTTCTTCCTCATTGTGATGTGGATTAAAAACGGATGGAGGAAACGAATGAAAAAGGCTTTATACCGGAAACGGATATGTGCAGAGAAAGAAAAACTGACACCGGAAAAAGTATTTCATACGCCGCAGTATCGTGATCTTTTGACCTCGATCGGGCATGAAATCACGGGTGGAAAGTTGACTACATTACGGTTATACGATGATAAAAATTCAGGGATTGCAGGATGGAATCAGGGAGAAACAGTTGCCGTAAATCTTGGAAACCAGATTACGTCAAGTTTTCTGACACTGGAATTAAAAAGTGACAGCCTGATCGGGATTCTGGGACATGAATGCGGACATTACCGGTATACGGATTCTGCACTTAGAAAAAGGTATGCCGAGCATATGTTAAATGGCAGCTGGTATCCAAAGGAGCCAGTACCGGAAAATGCACAGGAAAAAGAGACATTGGATGCGATGAATGTCTACTTTGAAAGAAAAGATAAAGCAATCCTTTCTATCTTTCTGCAGACAGCATCTTATCTCAGCAATCTTTTGAATGATATGTACATAGAAGAGAAGATGTGCGCCCTTTTTCCGGGAAGCATCCGCAGGGGAATCCTTATGAATCGTGACCGAAATGTGGAATGGCTTCCAACACTTAGGGAAATGCTGGAAACGGAGAAAGACAGGTTATCTATTCTTATGAACCTGTGTGCACAGTATGCCTTGTCTTCAAGGGTCAATGCCTGGGATGGTGCGGATTACGAGCTTATTGATACACTAAAACTGCTTATGCCGGTCATTGATGAAGCGGGAAAGGCAGCAGATGACATGGAGAGATATCTTGCTACCAACCATATCCTTCTGATGATCTGGAAATATTTTGCGGAAATCATAGATGAAATAGAGAAGAACACTACAGAAAATGAAGAGCAAAAGCCAGAACAGGAAGAGCGTGAAGGGCAAAAGGAAAACCCAAATGAATCCGAAGAAGAACCGGAGGAAGAAAAGCAGGGTAACACAGGGTCACAGACTGAGCAAAATGAAGATAAGATCAGAAAAGAGGATACAGAACAGGAGTTGGAAACAGAAGACAAAGCAGAAAGAAACGGAAAGGATCAGGAAACGGAAGGCCATGAAAACGGGCGCACTGCAGAGCTTCAGAAGTTTCTACAGCAGCTGTGTGAAAATCTTCCGAAATGTGTCAGGGAGTCTGGTGGCTTCGAAGACAAACAGAATGAATGTGGCATCCCTGCCTCAGAAACGGAAGCATCCAGTGATAATGCCTTACAAAAAATCCTTTATGAAATGGCGAAAGAGACGCTTGATGAGAAGATACAGAAAGAAATTTTCGAACATCTTCAAAAGGAATTGATGGAGATACCGTTTGAAGAAGGTCATGACCTGGTACAGAAAAAACTTTGCCGTAAGACCGAGATATCAGATTTTTTAAAATTACAGACAGAAAAGTATGAGGGGCAGCTTAAACAGGTAAAAAAGAGACTTCGCCTGAAACTGCTTCCTATATTGAAAAATCAGAAAGAACGCACGGAACATAAGCTTTTTCTTGGACGTCGGGTAGATCTTCGAAACATAGCTGCACCGTCTGGGGCAGTATTTAAGAAACAACAGCCAGGAAAAAAGCTGGATATCTGTGTGGCTGTGCTGGTCGATAATTCTTTTTCCATGTGTGGGGAACGGATGGATCATGCCATTCTTGCAGCACTTTGCCTGTATGATTTTTGTATGGAATCAGAAATACCGGTTTTGGTGTGCGGACATCATACAGATGGATACCGGCATGAGAACCTGAAAGACGAAACGGTGTATCTGCATTGCTGCGCAGATTTTGAAACGGATGAAAAGGATCGGTTCCGGATCGCTGGTATGCAGCCTTATGGAAGCAACCGGGATGGAACTGCATTGTGGTATGCTGGCAGCCGTCTTTTGGAACGACCGGAAAAGCAGAAACTGCTGTTTGTGATCAGTGATGGTGCACCTAATGCAAACCAGTATGGAGGCACAGGGGCAAAAAGGGACCTTCAGAAGATTCGGAAAAAGCTGCTGCAGCAGGGAGTATTCTTTCAGGCGGCTGCGATCGGAAGCGACAAGGAAGCAATTCAGGAAATTTATGAGGAATCTTTTCTGGATATTACGGATCTTGAACAGCTTCCGGCTCTTCTGACAAAGAAACTGCTGCGTTTTATCAGGAGGTAAGGATGAACAGGAAAAACAGGAAAGAAAAAGAACAGAATACGGATGTATCAAAGCAGATCTGTGTTCATAAGACACAGAATACGTTACTGGAATTTAATAGCTTTTTGCGGATGGCAGAACCAAAGGATTTCTGGCATCTTCACGAAGACATTGCCAGCGATTATTCCAGGATCCGGGCTGTTATGGTTGACTACAGCAAAGAAGACAGCATCAGCGTTTATGCAAATCTGAGTCCGGAAATCATAAAATACGTGTATTCCCGTATATGGAATAATGTACAGGAATTTAAATTCTTCCAGCAAAAGATCTTTTGCGAGGATAAAAATTCCAACACGGGAAGAGTTACAGTATTTTCCATACAGAGGAAGGTTCGCAACAACAAAGGAGAAGTTTTAAATTATCCGTGGGTTGTCAGGATACAGAATGGCACCGGTGTAGCGATGCATAATGCCAATGGCGGGCAGTATTGTAAAAAAGACAGCTACCGGAAAGAAAAAGAGGTTACCATACAGCTGAAAGATGAGGAAATCTTCACTCTGTTTGCAAGAACTTCTGCTGTGATCCGGGCATTTGAACAGGACTGCATGACACGCCGCAGACAGGCTGGAAATTTCCGGAACTTGTACAGAATGGTAGAAAAACTCATTGTTGGAACTGAGGAGGAAAAAGATAATGCTGCGTAAAAGAATAAAGAAGAATACATTGAAATGGAAAAAAATCTATGCGGAACAGCTTCTTGATATTATGGACGAGGAAGAAAATGCTTTACAGAAGATTTATCTGACAGGATATGTACTTGAACTGAAAAAGAACCGGTATTTTGCCGGATGGTACAAAGACCGGATCGTTTGCCGTTCCCTGGAGTATGCACGTTATTTTCCGAGTGCTGAGGCAGCGGAAGAGTATGTACATAAGTATCTGGGATTTGCAGGCATGACCTGTTATATCTGCCATGTAAACTGGACGCTGGCTTCCTGCGAGAGTGAAAATATGGAAGATAACGAAGAGAACTTGTTAGAGGAAAATGGTAAGATCCTTTCGTTTGCAAATTATGCAGATGTAAAGCAATACCAGAAACAGCGAGGCATGGAACATTCTACAATGGCGATCACTTATGCAAGCCGGAAAAAGAAGATTATCCTGGCAGCATAAGAACAATTTTGGGGGACTGGCGAACAGTCCCCTTTTTATATGGGAAAACAGGAGGAAATTGGATGGAATGGAAGATTTATGAAAAATGGCTTGATATTACCCTGTACCGGCAGATGACGAACCTGATCTATAAGCTGTCATCTAATGAGGAAAAATATAAAATTTATATGCAATTAAAAGAAAATGATATGTTTCTGGAAAAGCCGAAAGTAGACATGGAAACCGCTTATGGACTGCACTATCCGGGAGAAGTCCTGGAGCGCATCGGAGAACATCTGACCTTGACAAAGCAGACATACCGTGCCCTCGGACTTGCCCTGGCAAGGATGATGCCTTTACAGGAGACCTGTATGTTCAATGGAACTCAAAAGGATCTGTTTTGGAAAAAGATGAAACAGATTCTTGGAGAGAAAGACCTGTTTTTGATCAGTATCAATTATATCTGTGAGGAAAAGGAAAAGAATCGGTGGAAACAGGCCATGCATGCGTATCCATTTGAGCAAGCAGAAGAAATGCTGTTTGCCATGTCCATCCTTCCGGATGATGAAACACTGTGGGAAGGCATAAAACAGAAACTTGCTGACAGCTTTTCAAAGAACCGGAAGATATCCGTATTTACTGAATGGAATCTTTTCGTGTGGATGGTAGGCAAAGTAATGACCAGGCTTAAAGGGTATCGCAAAAAGGATCTGGATATCCTGAAACTGCTGGTAAAGTTAACAGGCACAAATGCTAAAAACGCGGATGCCGTTTTGGAAAAACGTATGCGTATGTTTGGATATTCCGACAAAGAGACCGCTTTTTTAAATTTTGTACTGATGTATTTTGTAGAGAGACCCGATCGGATAAGCCTTTCCGGGTTGACAGCAGAAAAAATTGGTCTGAATGTATTAGAGGCATTTTTGCCTGGAAAAGAGACATATCCAGAAGAGGCTTATGTACTTTGTTCACGGATTTTAAGAACATATGGGAAACTTTCTGTCCGCATCGACGGTAAAGAACGGCTGGAAAAATGTATGAATGAAACGTTCAGGGTGGAAAATGTAAAAACGTTTCTTACGTTGTTTCCATTTAGAAGTAATGAACCGGAAGAGTGGCACTACATTGATCTGACAGAAGAAAAATGGGATCCTCTGGTAAAAGAACTCTCTTCGGAAGAATTTGAAGCGTGTGTTACAGATACTCTGAAAGGCAAAACATACAGTACGAAAAGTTTGCTGAAGTATCTGGAACGTTATGAAAACCTTACAGGAAGTAGATACCAGGATGTTTTCTGGAAAAAGAGTGAGCCGGAACTTTACGCGGTTTTCAACCGGCTGATCCTGCAGGGGATTTTGGATGGAAAAAAGTATCTGGAAGAGTTTGTAAAGGATTATAAAAATGAAGAGCCAGATTTGGAAAAGAAATGGGAATTTATGGCAGGATATTTAAAAAGTGAAATAAAGGGTCTTTGTAATGAGCATTCCTATCCTATGCTGAAATTTCTGATCAATGAGATTGGAATGGATGGATGCGAATTCTTAAGCCCCTGGAGGATTTTAAAGGAAACTTTCTCCTTGGGATACTATGCTATCCAACATAGAGAGTGCGAATTTTTTTCGCCAGTTCTGGGAAAAAAGGAACACAGGGAACTGTTTTCAATGGTAGAAAAGAAATTCTTTTATGAATATCCGGATATTTATCCAGAATACCTGACGGCCTTACTTTTAAAGGAAAGTACAGCACTTTGGCTGGAACAGTCAGAAGCATATGAGCTTTCCAAATTGCTTCTTCCATTTATAAGTGATTCTTATCGAAGAGAAACCCTGTATCAGAAATATATGACAGAAGAGGATCGGAAAAGATATCAGGAACGGAAAGAATGGCTAAAGGAACAGAAAAAACGGATAGATCACTGGAAAACTGAAAAAAACATCAAACAGCAGTTTAATCAGATATTACGGGAAAACAGAAAAACGGATAAGGAGATTCAGTCTATTTATGAGTTTTACAAGAATGGTCGTTATTCATATGGCCATAAAAAGCTCTACTGTAAGATCGTTTCCGCGTATTTAAAAGATAATTTTGCAGGAACAGCGAAAAAGCCTATGGCAAAAAAGGAAGCTCTGTATCTTCTTAAGCTGGCAGAAAATATGTACCAGGACGAATGCATGGGGTTACCGGAGATTACTGAATTAATAGAAAGGGCAGAGGTAGCGTGATGATCGAAAGAATCTTAAAGCACATGAATATTTACAGGGAAATGAAAAATGCAGCAATTCCCCTGAAACTGATAGGAAAGAAAGGGGAAGATTCCTGTATGAATGCGGCCAGACTGGTAAATCAGCAGGAACTTTCCGGTCTGATGGAGGGGTTAAATGAGGAGACAATTTCTTCTTTGATGAACGATCCGGAAATGCTCATCTATTTGGGTAAAATGAACAAAAAGGATTTTTCTATTTTAGAACCAGACCGCATCAGAATGATCGTAGAATGTGCGGGAAATGAAAAGCTGTCCGAATTTCCCTATGAAAAGATTGAGAAAGTACTGGCAGATAAAGAAATCCCGGACCGGATCGTATATGTTTATCTGAAATATTATGCTTTTCTGGAACCGAAAGAAGAGTTAAAGAAACAGCTTGTAGCAAGTCTTGAGACCTGCATTGGTGAGTTTGATGTTGCCCGGGCGGGGATAAAGATACGCATGCTTTTGATAAATCCGGCTTTTTCAACGGAACTTCTTTATGAACTGCTCAAGGATGAGGAATCATTGGCATTACTTTTGAAGCAGGATCTGATGGAACTTGTAAATTATTTATCAGAGTTTTGTGAAGAAACGGAAAGTTTAAATAAGAAACAGCTGGAAGAACTGAGCCGGCATCCAAAAGAAATCCGGAATGGATTAGAAGTGGTTCTTGCTCAGATCCCAAAAGAATGGCAGGCCTCTTTTCTTCACTTATGGCTTTGGAACGAATCATTATATGCAGATATCCCGAAGCTGATAAGATTTTTGACAGGTCCAGATGCAGATTTTGAAAAGGTTTCAAACGGAAAGGCAGCCTATGTGAACACTCTGTATGGAAATCCGCTTCCAGATATGGATCTTTATGAGCTGACTTTGGAAAAGACAGAGCTTATCCTGTATGCCATTACGAAACGGAAGAAACATTTCCTGGAACTTTTGCGAAAGAATGGAGACTGGCTTATAAACCTTGACAGGAATTCGTTGATTCTGGATGAAGAGGTTTATAAAAGATGCCTGAATCTAAATACTTTAAATGAGCAGAATTTAAGGGATTGTGAATATATGGTAGTTCCCTGGAGAAAGAGTGAAGAATCACTGTTTTCGAAGCCTCGTGTATTTGAAGAATTGAAAGTCCTGTACAATGTAAAAGCAGTCTATATAGACCTGTATGATCGTTTAGCATACTCCAAAAGTGATGATCGTCTTCGGGTGATCCGTGAGTTGATAAAAAGAGACTGCCTGACAGATGCATTAGAGGAAAATCAGATTGAGCGATTGGCAGAAGCTTTGTCAAAAAAGCCGCTTTCCAGATGGATGCAGGAGGATTTAAAAAACGTTCTGGATCTCCGGCATGAAACTGCCATATGGATTCTGATTTTTTTAATGGATTTCCCGGAACTTTTAAAGGATCTTACAAAGGATAATCAGGTTTACTTCCTTTTACATAATCAGAATCTTTTAAATGGCTGTTCCGGATTACCTGCATTGATGGACAAACTGCTGGCCCAGGATCCTTCCTGGAAGAATTTAAAGACAGAATTGAATATTTCGGATGCTTTTGTCGCGGAAAATAAATCCAATATCCAGAAGTTCATTTATGAAGGTGGCGCTGAGATCATGACTTCCTTTCTGAACAGGCAGCCGAAAAAGAAGGAAGAAATCCGAAGAATCGTAAATGCTGAGTTATTAGGAAAATTCATGGAGCTGAAATACCATGAAGGAGACCTGGGACGGGAAATTGCTTTTCCAATAAAAAGAGATACAGAAGAAATCTGGAAAGAAAAGCTGCTGCGCGTGGATTGTGGATGGGAAATCTGGGAAGAGGACAGCCTGCTTCCGGTCATGCAGATAGGAGAAGTACCGCTACGTAGCTGCATTTCCTATCGGAATGGTCCAAATTGTGATTGTCTGTTATCCTGTTTTGATGCAAATAAAAAAATTATATTTATCAAACACAATAGTAAAATTGTATTTCGTGCAATCCTCCGTCTGACAAAAGGTTCTTTTGTAGCTGCGGATGAAAGGAAGACGATTGAGTTTGTTGATGTGACTGCCAAAAGCGAACCACATGAAAATAAAGCAGAAGAACTGGTTTTGTTTTTGGAACGTTATTATCAAAGCGGACTTAGCGAACAGGAAATACGAAAAGCAGTAAATTTAACTGCTATGCTGGTAAAAGAAAAAGCAGAAAAACTTGGAGCAAGGCTTGTACTTAGCAGCAGTTATAAGAATGTTCTGGAAAATAAAAACTATGTTTTGACAAACTTTTATATGTACATTTCTGCATCTAAAAATGGAAGCCAGTATCTGGACAGCCTCGGAGGGGCCGCTGGTGTCAGTGACTCCGGAAGCTATAGCTGCAATGCATTTTTGCTGGAAGCAGAAGAGAGGAGAGAAGAGAGCTTATGAATATACGAAGAGCAGGAAGAAAAGTAGTAAAAAACCTACATAAAGGGTATGGCATATATCGGATCGGTTTTGTAAATATTTATGGTGAGGAAGATGAAACAGAATTGGATGCTATGAATATCAATGATCTGGAAAGACTATGGCTGTCCCTTTGTCCGGAATTTGAGTGTAAGGGAAACAGTGTACGCTATGTGGAACGGGTAGGTTAAAGAACGCCCGATGTAATTCGGGGAAAAAGTGTCTTGTAAAGGTCATTCATTGATGCTAAGATAAAATAAACAAAAGCTTTTTCGAAAATTTCTTTATAACATAAAAAGAATAAAGTGGGAGGTGACAGCGAACGTGGCAGATGAAAAAATTATGCCAGAGAACGGATTGGAAGTACGTTACGAAAGATATAAAGGTATTATTAAGAATTTTACACTCATGAGTGACATATTTATGAGAAATGTTTTCAAACAAAGAGAATGCCTGGAATATGTTTTGCAGGTCATTATGGAAAAACAGGATCTGAAAGTAATTGAGCAGATCATCCAGAAGGATTATAAGAATCTGCAGGGACGATCCGCAATCATGGACTGTGTTGCCAGAGATTCCGAAGGCAAACAGTTTGATGTGGAGATCCAGCAGGATAATGAAGGTGCATCACCTAAGAGGGCACGTTACCATAGTGGTTTGATGGACATGAACACTTTAAATCCGGGTCAGGATTTTGATGAATTACCGGAAAGCTATGTGATCTTTATTACCAGGGATGACATCCTTGGGTATGGCTTTCCTATTTACCATATTGACAGGCATATCAAAGAAGCCGATGATAGCTTTCAGGACGAAGCACATATTATATATGTGAATTCCAGAAAACAGGAAGACACAGAACTTGGGAGACTTATGCATGATCTGCATTGTAAGAATGCGGATGAAATGCACAGTCCAGTTCTTGCAAAGAGGGTACATGAATTAAAAGACACGCAGAAAGGAGTGGAGCTTATGTGCCATGAAATGGAGAAAATTTATAGCGAAGGAATGGAAAGCGGCGAACTAAAAAAAGCAAAAGAAACAGCTCTTTCTATGGCAGAAGAGGGGATGGATGTTAAGAAAATTGCCCGCCTGGTTAAAGTAAGCGAAGACGATATCCAGAAATGGATTGATGAAAACATGTGTGTGGCGAAGTAAATAAAAATCATATTATAGTGGGTAAGTCGGTTTTCGACTTACCTATTTATTAATTAAAGGTCAAGAATTTTTAGAGGCAAACTTGAGATTTGGTGTCGATGTAGAACAAAATAGGATTAATCAGTTTTCTAACAGCTGATTAATCCTATTTCATTTTTATTATTCTTTTTGTATGTGATTGTTTTTACGAAAACTGAGTTCTCGCATAAAAACACTTCCGTTTTCGTATTGATTGATTCAGCAGGTCGTACCGGTGTGGTACTGCCTTGCTGTGGGATAAGTATACGAAAATCGGAGGAAAAAGGCATTGAGGGGAAATTGAGCAGGAATTGAGAAAAAAGATATATTGTGCTTACGTTCTTCATGTACTCTTGTTGTGATTTCATTGTTTTTTATCGTATAATATGGATACTGGAGGTGGTTTGGATGAAATACAAGATTTTAGTTGTCGATGATGATAAAGAATT
>ERZ869979.69-NODE-69-length-25134-cov-14.451251_pt1 | contig 25134 bp, 19 predicted proteins | sample MGYA00521269_ERZ869979 | MGnify/ENA primary metagenome ERZ869979 (study PRJEB32232, sample SAMN07284974) | human gut metagenome | biome: human-associated habitat; material: feces | host: Homo sapiens | place: Tanzania | collected 2014-04-05 ... | reverse complement strand
TTTAAATAAAAAAAAGAGCCTGATTGGCTATAAAAACGAAAAAACTCCACATAATCATAAAGTACACATAATTGCTTGGGGTACGCTCGTAGTTTTTATTTCAATTCCCAGATTATGACAGGCATAAGAGAACTGAGTGAATGTATCCTCAGCATCTGAAGGCTTGTCTTTTCTTTTATATTCAAATACAGTACGTCTGTCCGTATAGAACATGGCAGGAATGCCGTGATTAATAAGGATCTGATAAAGCACTTCATAATACCCTTTAAGGGTCTCCTGACGGTCAAAATAGGCTCCTACAACCTTTCCATCTGCATCATCAATCGCAACATGCAGATGCCACACTTCTCCTTCAATCCAATGGAATGATGATGCATCCATCTGTATCATTTCACCTGCATATTTTGATCTAGGACGTCTTGGATGTGCATCCTGTTCATCAAGTATATTGATTGTTTCCTTTATCTCATTCTTCACCTTTTCAGAAGCAGTGTCTTTCAATCTATCTTTAAGTTTTTTCTTCAAGGCTTTCTTTGTTTTTCTTCTGGCTTTAGGAGAGAGTACATCCTCAGCTCTCATCCAGTTGTTGAGTGTTGTATCACTTATCTTTATACCGAAGTCACTTTCTACAATCTCACAGAAGTGAGTGAAGTTTGCATCAGAGAAATCATTAATATAAAGAGAGATGATCTTATTCTTTATATCTAAAGGAACTGTAGAAGCAGGCAGTCTTCCACGATTACCATGCATGAAACCCTTCTTTCCCTGTTCCTTATATTTAATGATAAGCCTATTGATAGTTCTTACAGTACAGCCGAGTTTAGTAGCTGCTCTCTTCTTATTTCCATTTTTGTCTACAAGCTCCTTAATTATTTCATACTTATTCTGTTCATTCATTCTCAATTCAACCTTTCTCATAATAACCTCCCCTGGAGGTTATAGTTTAACACGGCAAGTTGATATTGTCCCAATTGGGACAATATCAACTTGGATACATTGAGACATTATCATATTGGAATCAGAAAAATCAGTCTTTTTTAATGGAAACGCTTGCATAATTATTTCACAAGTACTATCATTATCATATGAAGTGTGCACGAGCACACATATAATGTGCACACACACACAGGAGGAGATATAGTATGGAAACTATGAAAGCAGTTATTTATGAAGATGTAGGAAAGTTTAGTGTAAAACAGGTACCAATACCTAAAGTAGAAAAGGGGACAGATTTATTATTAAGAGTAGATGCATGTTCTATTTGTGGTACTGATGTACATATCCTTTCTACTCCACCAGGAGTGGACGCAAAGAAAGGTATAGTACTTGGTCATGAAATGGTTGGTACTATTATTGATAAGGGATCTGATGTCAAAGGGTATAATATTGGTGATAGAGTTGTGATTGATAATAACGTTCCTTGTGGACATTGTGAAGAATGTCAGACAGGACATTATAATACATGTCTGAATATGAATGGTAAGGGTGTGGACGATGATGGTGTATTTGCACAGTACTGTGTATTCCCTGCAAGCTGTGCCACAAAAGTACCTGAATCTTTACCAGATGATTTAGCCGTATTCTGTGAACCAGTCAACTGTTGTATGGGAGGTATTAAGAAGTTAGATACAATGCTTCCAGGACAGACATGTGTTGTGCTTGGTGGAGGTCCTATCGGACTTTATTATATGAAACTCTTACAGCTTAAAGGTGCAGGGAAAGTGATTGTGTCTGAAGTATCTGATTATAGAAAGAAATATGCAGAAGAAATGGGTGCTTATAAAGTAGTGAATCCATTAAAAGAAAACTTAGCTGAATATGTGAAGAAAGAAACAAATGGTTATGGAGCTGATATCGTTATTGATGCAGTCGGTACACTACTTAATGATGCTCTTGCATGTGTGAGACGTTCAGGGACTATTCTCTTATTTGGTTTAAATGGTAATGCGAAACAGACTATCTGTCAGAGTGATATCGCCATGAATAACTTAACAGTACAGGGAAGTTATATTGGTCACTTTACTTTTGAACCTACAGTTAAATTATTATCAAGTGGTATTGTGGACTTTAGAAATATGATTACACATCGTCTCACTCTTGATGATTTTGGAGTTGGATTAGAGGCTATGAGAAAAGGTGAAGCCTTAGAAGTTGTCCTATATCCTAATAAGGAGAGTGTTGAATAATGAACTTGTTAATTGCGTTAATTCCAGCATTATGCTGGGGCTTGAATCCAACTATTGTAGGTAAGATTGGAGGTAAACCAATCCAGCAACAATTAGGTACAGCACTAGGTGCAACACTCTTTGCGGTTGTAATCTATGTAGTGATGCATCCAGAACTCACACCTTCATTAATTATTGGTTGTATCATTTCAGGCGCATTCTGGAGTGTTGGACAATTACTTCAATATAAGTCTTATGGTGTACTTGGTACAGGTAAGGCATTTGCGATTTCTACAGGCTTAAACCTTGTATTAAACTCATTATTTGGTGTATGTGTTATGGGTGATTGGGCAAAAGCCAATCAGAAAATCATTGGTTTTGCAGCTCTTGCAGTTATTATATGTGGTGCAGTTCTCACATCATATAGTGAAAACAAAGAAGAATGTGACTTAAAGAAAGGTGTCCTTATTCTACTCATTGCGGCAGTTGGTTTTACTGGTTACTCATGTGCCCCTGCCTTTGTAGGTGCAGGAGGTATCCAGGCGGTATTCCCACAGGCAATTGGTATGATTGGTGGATCTTTAATTCTTAGTCTATTAGAATCTAAAGAAATCAAGAAGTTTGATGCAGTCACATTTAAGAATATGATACCCGGATTAGTCTGGGCATGTGCAAATATTGCGATGATCTATGCGAATAAGTTAAACGGTGTTGCGATTGGCTTCACTTTATCACAGATGGCAGTTGTCGTTTCTACCATTGCGACATTAGTCATCTTGAAAGAGAAGAAATCTCATAAAGAACTTGTACATACAATCCTCGGTACAATTGTAGTCGCAATAGGTGGAGTTATGATTGGCTTCACAAAATAGGATGGTTTTCCATCCTATTTTTTTATACAATGAAGCAAGAGGTGATTATATGTTTAGAGAAATAGAAAAAGAAGAAGTTCAGAAAGTATATGAACTCATTTTAGATAGAATAGAGTGGATGAATGAAAATGATATCCACCAATGGAACGAGACAAACTATACTGATGCTTATCCTCTTTCATATTATGAAGAGAAAAGAGAAGAAGGACAGTTATATGGTTTAATAGAAGAAGGGCATATTGTATGTGCTGCAGTCTTATTAGAAGAAGATGAGAGATGGAATGATTCTATTCCTTCTTTATATGTGCATAATCTTGTATCTTCTAGAAATATTAAGGGTGCAGGAAAGCGTTTCTTCGCCTGTTTAGAAGACTATGCACATAAACAAGAAAAGAAGTATCTAAGATTAGATTCTGCTAGGGATAATCCTTCTTTAACATCTTATTATACATCTCTAGGTTTTATTGAAGTAGGAACATGTATTGATGGTCCTTACAAAGGCATATGCAGACAAAAAGAAGTCCATTATTAGGACTTCTTTACTTTATTACATAGAATTGTGCACTATAGGCAGGTAATGTTATTTCTATTTCATTCTTTACATGAATTTCTCTATCTAGATCATGAGATTGACCACTATATAACTCATTATCTGAATTTAATAGAAGAGTTAATGTTTCAGGCTGATCTACTTTATAAGTATATGTCTTATCTACATTATGGAAGTTAAAGAAAGCAACTATTGTTTCTTTATCACTCATACGTTTAAAGACATAAATACAATCCTGTTCCTGATGACAATCCACCCATTTAAATCCTTTTTCACTAAAGTCATATTGTGATAAAGAAGGATGTGTTAAATAGATCTTATTTAATTCTCTCATGAAATGAAGGAAAGAATCATGCATAGGATACTTCAATAAGAACCAGTCAGGTTCCTTCGTTTCATCCCATTCTCTAAACATCGCAATCTCATTTCCCATGAAGTTTAATTTCTTACCAGGATGAGCAAACATATACATATAAAGTGCCTTGACCTGGGCAAACTTCTCTTCATACTCACCATACATCTTATCAATGATAGTCTTCTTACCATGTACTACTTCATCATGTGAAAATGGAAGAATAAAATGTTCATTATAGAAATACATCATAGAGAATGTAAGTTTATGATAGAAAGAAGGTCTTTCTTCTGGAGTCTTCATAAAGTAATCCAATGTATCATTCATCCAACCTAAATCCCATTTATAATCAAAACCTAAACCACCTTGTTCAATAGGACGTGTTACACCCTGATAAGAAGATGAATCTTCTGCGAATAGAATACTATGTGGAATTCTTTGTTTTAAACCCTTATTAAAGTTCTGAACAAAGCGAATCGCTTCTCTATTTTCTCCACGACCACTATTACCCTGCCAGTAGATAAGATTACCTACTGCATCTAATCTTAAACCATCGATATGGTATTCTTTTAACCAGTAATAAGCAGAAGAATTTAAGAATGAACATACATCTCCACGAGAATGTTGGAAATTACATGTACCCCATTCACTCTTACCCACTGCATCATTAGGATAATTATAAAGAGGTGTACCATCATAGTTATTCAAACCAAATCCATCAATCGCAAAATGAACAGGTACAAAATCTAGAATAACCGCAATATTATTTTCATGACACTTCTCTACAAAATATCTTAAATCATCAGGTGTGCCATAACGAGATGTAGGTGCAAAATAACCAGTAGGCTGATAACCCCAGCTTAAATCATTAGGATACTCATTTAAAGGCATGATTTCTAAGAAATTATAGTTATTCTCTTTTAAATAAGGAATAATCAAATCAGCCATTTCACGATATGTATACCAGTCATCTGCTTCTTCTCCTGGTTTCTTCCAAGAACCAAAATGCATTTCATATACATTAATAGGCATATCTTCACTGAATCTTTGATTCATCCATGCATCATCATGGAATGTATACTGATTCATATCAAAAATAATAGATGCATTATTAGGACGTACTTCACTTGTATACATATAAGGATCACAATGATCTACAAAAGACCCATTATTATAAATACGATACTTATACATCTGTCCTGGTTTCGCATTAGATACGGTCGCTTCAAAGAACTGTCCATTCCCACAACGATTCATAGGTGTTTCCTGCCAGTCATTAAATTCCCCAATAACTGCCACATGTGATGCTGCTGGCGCATATGTTCTAAAAGTGACGCCATTCATATGAACAAAAGCACCGAGATACTTATATGTCTCAAACTCCTGTCCATTATAAAAATTATTAAAATCCATATGTTACCCTCCAATTTATCTACTTTAATCATATGATAATTAGAAGAAAATTTCATCTAACATTTTGGACTATTTGTTTGGAATTTCACATACAAAAACTCTCCACTAAAGGGAGAGTTCGTGATGATTATAAGTGATAATCCATAGGGTATGTTAAGTATTCTAGTGTATCTAACTGATCAACAGTGACAACTCCAGCAGGTGCTCTAAGTAAGCTAGGAATTCTATTTACTATAGTGGCACATGTATGTTCTACTGTTGCAGGTTTAACTACATGGAATTCTGTATCTGGTTCACCAGTGATCTTCCAATCGCACATATCACCATCATCAGGACCATATACTTTACCAATACACTGTGTTTCAATAATAGGACCCTGGAATGTTTCAGTCGTTACAACTGCAGCCATACCAATACAATTTCCTTTTGGAATTGTTTCACCCATTGTTTCAGAATACAAATCAGTTTCATGGAAATAAGGCACACACTTTTGTGTCTGGGACTTAATAGTCCATCCCATACGAGATGCAAGAGCTTCGTTAGAGTTCCATACATAAGATGGTTCAATTTCTTCAGGATGAGCAATAGTTGCTTCAAATTCTTCAGGTGTTAAACCTACACCATGTGCTTTCGCAAGGGCTAAACCATATTCTTCCACATTGTAACTTACTGCCCCTTCAATCTTAGTAATAGTATGACAAGAACCAGCCACTAAACCAACCATGTTTACCCAGAATGTATCTTCCATACCACTACCTACAAATGTACATCCTGTTTCTTTCGCAAGAACATCTAACTTATTCATTCTCACTGGATCAGTTGTCCATGCATCTGTTGCTTCTTCACAAGTAGTAATGACATTAATACCTCTACTTAAGCACTTTTCAAAATGATCAAAACAATCACTTACTAGTGAGAATAACGTCACAACTGCAACATCTGCATCACAATTATCCAATACTTCATCTGCATCACTGCAGATCTTTACACCAGTCTTAATACCTAGTTCTGCATAATCACCTACATCCATGCCCACAATTGCAGGATTATTATCGATGGCTCCTACAATCTGCGCACCTTTTTCATAAAGATAACGTAAGATGTATTTACTCATCTTACCACATCCATATTGTACAACTTTAATCTTTTCCATAAGAATTACCTCCTACCTAAAGGATAAACCCTCATCATTGATGAGGGTCAACCTTTTTGTAGGCAATTGGGACTTGTAATCTTAGATACATAGAACGTTCATTATCTCTAAAGAATGTGAGTTCTATGAGTACTTCACATATATAATCACCAATGACTTCGTAATTATTATCTATACAATACTGCAGTAATCTTCCTGCATACTCTTTTTCATTATTGAAGTCATCCATGTAGATACAAGCATACATTCCACTTTCCAATGTCTGAACAGAGTCCTTTTTAGGGAAGTGTTCATCCACAAATATAAAGATATCATGCGTAATAAACTCCTGTTTCAGGAATCTTTTTCTCTTAAGAAATGTTCCTACATTACAATAATACACTTGAGGAAGATGTTCTTCTAATAATTGATCCTTGAATTCTTTGAGTATCACTTCATACCCATCTTGATCATAATCATAGAAGTTCTTATTGACTCGTTTAGCATAGATATGACGTTCATCAATATATTCAGTCGTCAAAGTACCAGGTGTAGGGGATTTACGATATCTTTCAAGAGAATAGATAGTACGTTTAATCGCATCTCTTTTACGAAGTATATCATCCATCGCTTTTTCTATAGAACGCTGTTTCTTAATCAGTATGGCTTCTATAAGAGTAGGATCCTCTTTATCTAATAATTCCTTGATTTCCTTCAAATTCATTCCTAACTCTTTCATGTATCCAATCAGATCAAGTTTCGCATTCTGCTTCATATCATAATAACGATATCCTGTATCTTCATCAATATAGATAGGTGTCAATAAACCCCATTTATCATATAAACGGAGTGTATTAATACTCACATGATTAATCTTTGCCATCTTTCCTATAGAAATTAAACCTGCATGCATACTATCACCTCTTTCTATAATTCTACCATTTTTACAAGACTAACTTGTAAGAAAAATGTTAGAATGGGAGAAAAGGGAGGTTGAGGTATGTCGATACTTACTGATACAATTAGAAAACAATTCAAAGAAGGGGACGATATCAGAGATGCAGGTTTGACTACACCTGATACAGTTCAACGATTTGATAATATTCTTTATGGTGATGATCCAGAATGGAATACGATGGATCTTTATATTCCTAAAGAAGAAAAAGTGAAACTTCCTATTATTATCAGCTTTCATGGTGGAGGCTGGGTTTATGGAGATAAGGAAAGATATCAATATTACTGCATGAGTCTTGCAGAAAGAGGTTTTGCGGTAATTAACTTTACTTATCGTCTTGCACCAGAATTTAAACATCCAGCACCTCTTGAAGATATGAACCAAGTCGCACATTGGATTATGGATCATGCGAAGGATTACTTTTTAGATATAGAACATATATATGGTGTAGGAGATTCTGCAGGAGCACATTTATTAACGCTCTATGCATCTATTCTTACAAATAAGGAATATGCTTCTACATATGACTTTAAAGCGCCAGTTGGCTTTCATTTCAGTGCACTCGCATTAAATTGTGGTGCTTACAACATCACATCAGAATCAGAACTCACAGGAGCACTCATTAAAGAATATATGCCTCTTGGTGGTACAGAAGAAGAATTTAAAGAAATCGATCCAAAACAATATATTACTTCAGAATTCCCACCATGTTTTGTGATGACTGCAGAAGGGGATTTCTTAATAGAAGATGCTCTTACAATGAGTCAGGTCCTGACTCATCATAATGTCTCTCATATATATAAATACTATGTAGGTGATAAACCACTCAATCATGTCTTCCATTGTAATATGAGACTTAAGGAAGCAACACAATGTAATGATGAAGAATGTGAATTCTTCAAAGCATATTAAAAGGTTATTCGTCGAATAACCTTTTTGAGTACTTACTTGATTCCAAACAATGTTTCAATACATGATTCATCCATGACTCTATCTGTCACAGGCATATCTGCATGCTTTAATAAAGTATCTACATGATCCTTAATAGTCACATCTACAAGCTTGTTGACATCAATACCTCTCAGTTCAAAAAATAAGAATGGGTTCTCATCTAATTTAGCACCTATCCCATAAAGTACTGCAGCCACATGTTTACACATAATAGCCCAGTCAGGACAGCTGCAATTAAAACTAATTTCTCTTTGAGAAGGGAATAAACCATGATCTGATAAGAATACATCTTTTAAATCTTCTGGGAATTCACCATTGAGAAGCTGCTGTAGATTTTGAATCTGTGAACTGCATTTATCTATAATCTCTTCACATACATCTTCTTTAAGTGGGCTGATATTAATTTCTACTTTATAAGGTGCTCTTCTAGTACCTTGTACACGCGCCTTAACTTTACCCTTTACAATCTGTAAATCAATAACGGCACCTGTTCTTACATATCTCTTTCCTCTTGCAAGTCTACTAGAATAATCAGCATACTGTTCAATATTTTGACACCAGGCAATACCCCACCAGCTCTTTGCGATTTGTCTACCCTCAATCACTATTGGGTGTAATTCTTTTCCTTTACTTTTCGCATTATTCACACTCTGTTGGGCTTTTCTCTGTAGTTCTCCCACACTAATCTGTGAATATTGCATACTTGTTTTCCAATATCTTCCCATATACTACACATCCAATCTGAATAAATCCAATAGTTCTTTAGTATCCATTTCAGTAATCCATTTTTCCTGCCCAGTCGCAAGAATAGATTCTGCAAGTTCCTGTTTTGATTCAATAATCTGATCAATCTTTTCTTCAATAGTCCCATTAGAAACAAGCTTATGCACAAAGACTTCTTTTGTCTGTCCAATACGATACGCTCTATCACTTGCCTGATTTTCTACAGCTGGATTCCACCAGCGGTCAAAATGAATGACATGATTTGCGGCAGTGAGATTAAGTCCAGTCCCTGCAGCTTTAAGTGATAATACTATATAAGGCACATATTCATCTTCATTATTAAACTTCTCTACAATCTCTGTACGTTTCTTAGCAGGAATACCACCATGAATAATATATCCCTTCTTATGGAATATAGATTCTAAGTAGTCTGATAATGGCTCACACATTTCCTTATATTGAGTAAATACCAATACTCTTTCTCTTTTCTCATAGATAGTTTCACATAACTTTTTCAACATCGCATACTTACCACTATCTTTTGGATTGAAGTTCGTATCATGAATAAACTGATCAGGATGATTACAAATCTGTTTAAGTCTTGTAAGTAAACCTAATACAATACCTCTACGTTCCATTCCATCAGATTCTAGTATTAAATCTTCAGCTTTTTCTACTTCTTTACGATATAAGACAATCTGTCTCTTAGATAAATCTACATGTTCAGTAATTTCCATCTTATCAGGTAAATCAGAAATAATAGATTTATCTGTTTTTAAACGTCTTAAAATAAAAGGGGATACCATCATCTTTAATTTAGTCATATATTCAGGATAAGTTTGTACCTTCTTAGTATAGTTCTTAAAATCTACTGCACTACCTAATAACCCTTTATTTAAGAAATCAAACAATGACCATAAATTAGATAAATCATTTTCAATCGGAGTTCCTGTCATTGCAATACGCATCTTGCTAGGAATCTTCTTAATTGCTCTTGTCTGTTTTGTACCTGGATTCTTTATAGCCTGTGCTTCATCTAGGATTAAACAATCCCATACACGTTCCTGTAGATATTCATTACGAAGAGCCATTCCATATGTAGTAATAGTCGCAAAACAATCTTCATCTAAAATATTTGTTTTACCATGAAGTATATGATATGTCATACGAGGCGCAAACTTATCTATTTCCTTAGACCAGTTACCAAGTAATGATGCAGGCACAATCAATAATACATGACTCTCTTTATTATTCTCATACATCTTCTCTAAAAAAGAAATAACCTGTATTGTCTTACCTAATCCCATATCATCCGCAAGACAGGCCCCAAAACCTAAATCATTCATTTGATTCAACCAATTATAGCCATTCTTCTGATAAGGACGAAGTGTTGCTTTTAAATACTTAGGTTTTGCCTTGTTTCTAATCTTTGATGGATTCTTTAACTGTCCTAGAGTCTCTCTTAACCATTTACCATTAGATATCTGTACACCTAAATCAACATCTATATCATCTTCGTCAGATATATATGTTTTAGTAAGAGCTTCTTTTAAAGTGATTGTACCATCATATTTTTCCATCTGTTCAAGAAGCTGTTGGAGTTTATTATGATTGATTTCTACCCATTGACCCTTTAACCAGCCAAGACCTTCTTCCATCTTTAATAATTCATTGATTTCTTTTCTAGTCAAAGCATGTCCATTCACAATAAGAGAAGGCTGTGCTGATAATATAGATTCAAACCCTAATAGAGAAGGTTTCTTTTCTCCAATATTTACATTGATCTTAACTGAAGAATACTTCTTCTTCCACCAGTTTGGTACTCTACACTTAATACCAGATGCTTCAATATCTGGAACACTTTTAAGTAAAGCATAAGCTTCTTTACTTGTTAATCGGATAGGATGAAATAAATCTCCTGTTTTCATGAACTGCGCAATTAAACCTATTTTCTGGGCCACATCATTAAGGCATGATAATAAATCTAATAATTGTTTCTGATCATTCTTATATTCAATAAGTGCATGTTTTAAAGGCATATGCACAATTCTATTTTCTACATCTTTTGTCGCATATGTGGCAAGAAATGCGAAAGGAAAGTCAGTATCTTCTTCATTCTCTACTAGATGAAAATAGATTCTTTTCGCAGCCTTTAAATCTTGAGACTTTTCCTGAAGATACATCTGGGCAGTCCCTTTATAGGCTGTCATATCTTTCTTAAACTGTTCATTTAAATGTTTAATTATATTTTTAATCCATCTCTCATTGATATATTCTGTACCAATCGCAAATGGAATCATGGACATAAGATAGTCTAAATCATCGCTAGATAATTCTATGATTGTTTCTTCTCTTGCAACTTCTAATTCAGGACTACGACTTAATACTTCAATAAACTTCTGTGATACTTGATATAAGTAAAAAGCGCTTGGTGTTAATCCTTTTAAATTATTCTTAAAGCCTAACTCATAAAGAGCCGCATACTTATTATTTTTAAATAGTTCAGCCCATGCTGAATCTTTCACTTCATCAATATGAAAACCATTTTTAGTAAATATGAAATTGAGTTGATCCATAGCTGTACCTCCTGTATTTATTCTAACATATAAAAAGAGGTTGCAACAATCATTGTCGCAACCTTATCTTATAACCCTGTATAACCCATTAAATCAAAGTCAACCTGCTTCGCAACGTCACGGCCTTCTCTAATAGCCCATACGACTAAAGACTGACCTCTACGAACATCACCCGCACTATATAACTTATTAATATTAGTATGATGATCATTTTCATCACATTTGACAGTATTTCTTGCATCTAATTCTACACCAAATGCATTAATAACTGGTTTTTGTGCACCAATGAAACCTGCCGCAATAAGTACTAGATCACAAGGAACTGTCTTTTCACTACCAGGTACCTGTTCAAATGAACGACGACCATCTTTGATTACAGTCTGTAACTTCACAATCACAGCCTGTTTTACATTACCCTTACCATCAAGAATAAACTCTTTGACTGTACTATTATAGACACGAGGATCTTCACCAAATACCGCAATATTTTCTTCCTGTCCATAATCAGTTTTCTTGACTAAAGGCCATTCTGGCCATGGATTAGAATCCGCTCTAACTAGTGGTGGTTCTGACATCATTTCTAGCTGTAATACAGACTTCGCACCATGTCTAATAGCTGTACCAACACAGTCATTTCCTGTATCACCACCACCGATCACTAATACATTCTTACCTTTCGCATTAGGATACTGACCATCCTTAAATTCACTATTTAATAATGATTTAGTGACCTGAGTTAAATAGTCTACCGCAAATAGAATATTATTACCTTCTCTACCAGGTACATTAATATCTCTAGGTTCCTTAGCACCTACTGCAAGAATAACTGCATCATATTTGCTTAATAATTCTTTTGCCTGTTTCTTAGTAGTAATATCTTTATTAGTAAAGAACTTTACACCTTCTGCAGTCATCTTATAAATACGACGATCAATGATGTTCTTCTCAATCTTCATATTAGGAATACCATACATGAGTAATCCACCTAAACGATCTTCTCGTTCATATACATCACAATCATAACCACGATGATTAAGTGTATCTGCAGCTGCTAAACCAGCAGGACCTGAACCAATAACCGCAATCTTTTTACCAACACGTTTTACTGGTGGTTCTGGTTCTTCTAAAAGATTTTCAAATGCATATTCAATAATTGCATGTTCATTCTCTTTAACTGATACTGCATCACCATCTAAAGAACATGTACAAGCTTTTTCACATAACGCAGGACATACTCTAGAAGTAAATTCCGGGAAGTTATTTGTCTTCTTTAAACGTTTATGAGCCTGTACATATTTACCCTTAAATACTAAATCATTCCATTCAGGAATAAGGTTATTTAAAGGACAGCCAGAATACATTCCTTTGATCTTCTGGCCGTACTGACAAAATGGAATACCACAGTCCATACATCTTGCACCCTGTTTCTGTTGTTCTTTAGTAGAAAGAGGGATATGGAATTCATCGAAGTTCTTAATACGTTCTGTAGGAGGAACCTCATAAGATGTCTCACGTGCATAATCTAAAAATCCTGTTTTCTTACCCATGACTATTTTCCTCCTTTCATAGCTGCATTAAATGCTTCTACTTTAGCCTGATCTTCATCTAGACCCTGTGACTGATAATAAGCAATTAAGTCCATCATCTTCTTATAATCATGTGGGATGATCTTCTTAAACTTACCAATATATGTCTTGAAATCATCTAAGAACATCTTGGCTTTCTCTGAACCAGTATACTTATAATGATTTTCAATTAATTCTCTTACTGTCTTAATATCATATGGTTTATTGACTTCAGAATATTCTACAAGTGCACCATTTAGTTTTTCATATAGATCATTATTTGGATCATAGATATACGCAATACCACCACTCATACCAGCAGCTACGTTTCTACCTGTTTCACCTAAAATTACAACTAAACCACCTGTCATATATTCTAATGCATGGTCACCCACACCTTCTACAACAGCTTTAGCACCAGAGTTTCTTACACAGAAACGTTCACCTGCAACACCATTGATATAAGCTTCACCACTTGTTGCACCATATAAGGCTACGTTACCAATAATAATATTGTCTTCAGCCTTGAATGTTGCTTCATGAGGTGTCTTCACAATAATCTTACCACCAGACAAACCTTTACCTAAGTAGTCATTAGAATCACCTGTTAATTCAAGTGTTAATCCCTTAGGAATAAAAGCACCAAAGCTCTGACCACCAGCACCACTTGCATGTACTGTAATAAAATCATCTTCTACAAAATTACCTAAAGTCTTAGTCATATGAGAACCAAGAATAGTACCAAATGAACGGTCTGTATTAGATACATCTACAGAAACTTCTGTCTTCTTATGAGACTTTGAAGCTTGTTCTAGAGTCTTTAATAATACCTTAGTATCAAGTACTTCATTTAACTTAAAGTCATATACATGAGCTGGATTAAAGCAGTTATGTGCATCATTCGCATAAGTACTATCTAAGATCTTAGATAAGTCCATATGATACTGATCTGCAATATCCTTCTTCTTTAATAAATCAGTATGACCAACCATTTCATCAATAGTTCTAAATCCAAGCTGAGCCATATATTCACGCATTTCTTCTGCGACAAACTTCATGAAGTTTACTACATATTCAGGTTTGCCTGTAAATCTCTTACGTAGGATAGGGTTCTGAGTCGCAACACCTACAGGACATGTATCTAAGTTACATACACGCATCATTACGCATCCCATAGTAATAAGTGGTGCTGTCGCAAAACCATATTCTTCTGCACCAAGTAAACATGCAATCGCAAGATCTCTACCAGTTAATAACTTACCATCTGTTTCAATCACTACACGATCTCTTAAATCATTCATGATTAATGTCTGATGTGCTTCTGCAAGACCTAATTCCCAAGGAAGACCAGCACTATATACAGAGTTCTTAGGAGCAGCACCTGTACCACCATCATAACCAGAAATAAGAATAACCTGAGCACCTGCTTTCGCAACACCTGAGGCAATAGTACCAACACCTGCTTCAGATACTAACTTAACACTAATACGTGCTGCTTCATTCGCATTCTTTAAGTCATAAATCAACTGAGCTAAGTCTTCAATAGAATAAATATCATGATGAGGTGGTGGTGAGATTAATGATACACCTGGAGTACTATGACGTGTTTTCGCAATCCAAGGATAAACCTTACCAGCAGGTAAGTGTCCACCTTCACCAGGTTTAGCACCCTGAGCCATCTTGATCTGTATTTCACTAGCTGAACATAAATATTCACTTGTTACACCAAAACGACCACTGGCTACCTGTTTAATTGCTGAACATGTAGAATCACCATTAGGACGAGTCACAAAACGTTCTGCATCTTCTCCACCTTCACCAGAGTTACTCTTACCATGTAATCTATTCATAGCGATAGCCATTGTTTCATGTGCTTCTTTAGAAATAGAACCATAACTCATAGCACCTGTCTTAAAACGTTTCACAATGTTTTCTACAGGTTCTACTTCTTCTAGAGGAATAGGTTTTCTCTTACTGAAATCAAAGTCTAATAAACCACGTAAGTTGATACCTTCTTCTTCTTGACCAATAGTTTCAGAGAATTCTTTGAATAACTTATAATCACCTAAACGTGTTGCTTGTTGTAATAAATGAATTGTTTTAGGGTTATAAAGATGGTTTTCTTTATGACTTCTTTCTTTATGGAATCCTCCAGAATCAAGTGTAGGATTTACATCATATCCAAGAGGATCAAAAGCCTGATTATGTAATGCGTTTATATCAGCTTCAATATCCTTTAAAGTAATACCTTCAACTCTACTTACTGTATGAGGGAAGTATGTATCAATGACTTCTTTAGAAATACCAATTGCTTCAAAGTTCTGAGAACCACGATAAGACTGTAAAGTAGAAATACCCATCTTAGATGCAATCTTGACAATACCAGAAAGTACAGCATGATTATAATCTTCTACTGCAGCATAATAATCCTTTTCTAATAAACCATCTTCTACAGCCTGATGAATTGTATCCTGAACAAGATATGCATTAATAGCACTTGCACCATAACCAAGTAATGTTGCAAAATGATGTACTTCTCTTGTTTCACCAGATTCAATAATTAAAGCCATCTTCATTCTCTTCTTAGTACGTACTAAATAAGAGTTAACACTTGCCACTGCAAGTAGTGCTGGAATAGCACAATGGTTATCATCCACACCACGGTCTGAAAGAATAATAATATTGGCACCACGATGATAAGCCTTATCTACTTCAATAAAGAGATGATCTAAAGCCTTTTTAAGTGATGTATTCTTATAATAAAGTGTAGAAATAGTTTCACTTTCAAAATCATCTGTATGAAGATGCTTTAACTTAAGAATATCTGTATTAGTAAGAATAGGATTATGAATATGTAATAAACGACAGTTATCAGGTGAATCATTTAAGATATTTCCTTCAGTACCAATATCTAATGAAGTAGATGTCACAATCTCTTCACGAATAGAATCGATAGGAGGGTTAGTAACCTGGGCAAATAACTGTTTAAAGTAATTAAAGAGTGGCTGATGCATAGTACTCATAGCGGCAAGAGGTGCATCATTACCCATAGCGATAATAGGTTCACTACCATTTGTTGCCATTGGAATAATATAATCTTTAATATCTTCATACTTATAACCAAAAGCAGTCTGTAATGTTTCTAACTTTTCATCACTAATGACTTCTACTCTTTCATTAGGAATCTTTAAATCCTTTAAATATGTTAGATGTGAATCAAGCCATTCACCATAAGGTTCCTTTTGTGCATAGTAGCTCTTTAACTCATCATCATTAATAAGAACACCCTTCTTAGTATCTACAAGAAGCATTTTACCAGGACGTAAACGATCCTTTACTACAATATCTTCTGTAGGGATTTCTAAAGAACCTACTTCAGAAGATAAGATTAAATAAGAGTCCTTAGTAATATAATAACGAGAAGGTCTTAAACCATTTCTATCAAGTACAGCACCCATTAATTCACCATCAGAGAATAAAATAGAAGCTGGCCCATCCCAAGGTTCCATCACTGTAGCGTTATAAGCATAGAAGTCCTTCTTCTTTTTAGACATAGAAGGATTATTTTCCCATGGTTCTGGAATACACATCATTACAGCACGAGGAAGTTCCATACCACTCATAACTAAGAATTCTAATGTGTTATCCAACATCGCTGAATCTGAACCATTTACATCTACAACAGGGAATACCTTTTCTGTATCTAATACATCACTCTTCATGTTTTCTTCACGAGAAAGCATGTTGTTCGCATTACCTCTAATTGTATTAATTTCACCATTGTGGACAATAAAGCGGTTTGGATGTGCTCTTTGCCATGATGGATTTGTATTAGTAGAGAAACGAGAATGCACTAATGCGATCGCACTCTTATAATCTTCATCCTGTAAATCACCAAAGAAGCTTCTTAACTGTCCTACAAGGAACATACCTTTATATACAATAGTACGGCTAGACAATGAACATACATAAGTATTTTCATTACTCTGTTCAAAAATTCTTCTTGCTTGATAAAGAAGACGATCAAAAGGAAGACCTACTTCACAATCATCAGGTTTCTTTACAAACCCCTGCATAATATAAGGCATCGCATCAATCGCTTTAGTACCTAATACCTCTTTATGTGTTTCTACCTTTCTCCATCCAAGGAAAGTCATACCTTCCTTAGTAATAATCTTTTCAAACATAGTCATAGCCTGATGTCTTTCAAGTTCATTCATAGGGAAGAAGAACTGACCTACACCATAATGACCTTCCTTAGGTAACTGGAAATCCTTTACACTCTTCTTAAAGAATGTATAAGGGATCTGTGTGAGGATACCAACACCATCACCTGTTTCTCCCTTTGCATCCTTACCTGCTCTATGCTCTAACTGTTCTACAATCTTTAACGCATTTGATACTGTCATATGCGTTTTTACACCTTTGATATTAACAACTGCACCAATACCACAGTTATCATGTTCAAAAGATGAATCATATAAACCTTTGTTCATGCACACACCTCCTATATAAGTGAAACTATAGTACAAAATATTTTTATCATTGTAAAGAAAAATTGTTATAAAAGTGATAAAACTTTCATAATTTTATGATTAAACGAAAATATATACCACATAACTTCTATTAAGCGAAATATAACATAAAAAAGAAAGCCTTTACGGCTTTCGATTTCTCATTTCTTCTTGTATATGCTTAATACGGTGATACATACCTGGATGATCATAAGAGGTATATTCAATAAAGTCTGCAGGATACACATCTATCAGTTCATCATTAGAAATACGCTTAAATGTAGTAATTAATTCTTCTCCATAACCATTATGTACTGCCTGATCATCTGCTTCATATTCTTCTCTTCTTGATACATAATTCATAAATACAGAGCATACATACATAATAGGGGAGATGATCACACCTAAACATGTAAAGATCACATCATAGTTCATATGAATAAGTCCAAAGCTTTCTAATACTCTTTCTGATAATACAATACATAACTCACCATGAGGAATCACATAGACTAAACATATAAATAGAGCACATAATACAATATACTTTATGTAGTTGAAGATATTCTTCTTATGTTTGAGATGTCCTATTTCATGAGAAAGGACTGCAAGTAGTTCTCCTTCAGAATTTTCATCAAGGAAGTTATCCGCGATTCCAAACTCCTTATACCATAACATCTTTAATAGGAAGGCATTCTTACCAGTAGACTTCTTAGATTCATTATAGACTTTAATATGTTTGACTTTCTTAGGACAATCTTTCATCAGTTCCTCTATTTTTTGTCTTAACTCATTGTCTTCTAATTCAGTAAATGTATATTGAACTCTTAAATACATAAAACTGATTCCTAATACAATTAAATAGAGGATAAAACCAACACCTAATAGTCCTAAACATAATATTAAGGATTGTGTATAAGTAATAGAAAAGTGGTTTGTCCATTCCACAATATGTTCAAGAATATAAAGACATGGTATATAAAGGATGAAAGAAAGAACAAGTTCTAATACTGTTTCTACGACTTCATCTTTTATAAACACCTTTAATGTCTTTTTATTCTTACCATACTTCTCTTCTATCTTAAACGTTGTATAATAATCAAAGAATACACTTACTACTCTATTAATCAGAGATATACTAAGTACTGTCACAAAGAAACGTGTATACACATTTAAAGGAAGTGTATCTATATAAGGTAAGAAAGGAGAAAATAAGTAAAATACATACACTAATACTGTAAATAACCTATTACATAACTTCATATGATCATAATCCTTCTCATAACTTAAGAAAGATGCATAACGCTTCTTATCATATATTTCACTCACTTCAATAGGTAATGGTTTCTTTCGTTGTCTATTCTTTATACCATCTAATACAAATCGATACCCTGTTTGGAACAAGATAATAATAAAAATCAACAATTTCATACTAAAAACCTCCTTATATCATTATCAAAATTAAAAAATACATAAAAATTATTGGTATTAATATTGAAATGCAAGCGCATACGTACTATAATACCCATAGAATCTAGAACGCAAATAAATGACTGCTTGAAGTGCAGAAGGACAAAATATTATAAAACCATTTCTCAATTAATGCCTATCAACTTATTGTCATTCCTAAATACTGCGAATATATAATCCGGATTGTTCCTCACTGCATATTGCCTCTAGATAAGAAAAAAGAACCTTTCGAGGTTCTTTTTTTAGTCTACATTAGATGCATAGAAATGAGTTGTCTTATAGTTATATACAATACGAGACACATTAAATAACTGTCCATTAGAAAGATGTACATAATCTTCTACTTCTAATGCAGGACTACCTTCTTCTAATCCTAGAATAGAAGCTTCCTGTGCACTTAATTGTTTAACATGGAAATACTTATCCGCAAAACCAATACTTAACTTTAAATCATTCTTAATATAAGTATAGATTGATTGACTCGCAATACGACGATCAAGTGAAGGTACAAGATCTTTGTTGTAGTAAGTATATTCAATAGCCATTGGTACACCATCCATCTTTCTTACTCTTTCAATATAATAGATAGGTGTAGTGAGTTCACATTGCATACGTTTAGATAGTTCTTCTCCAGCCATCATAATATGGAATCCCTTGACGTCAGTTGTAATCTTATGACGTGGGGCATTTTCAGTAATACCACGTGAACCATTCATCCATAAAGAATCATCATCTCTTGTATGACGTACAAATACACCACTTCCCTGAATAGAGAATAGGGTACCTTGTTTCTTTAAAGTACGAATCGCATTTCTAATAGTATTTCTACTTACCTGATACTGTTCAATTAACTGATCTTCTGTTGGTAGCTTATCAGTATATTCATTTGTTTCTATTTTGCGGATAATATCTTCCACAACTTCTTGATATTTAGACATTTTTTTCATCACCGCCCACATATTAACATAACCTAACTTTTTGGTCTAGTATGAAAATAGTGATATAATGCATTTTGAGGTGAAAAAGTATGAATTTTACACAAATTAAGATGATTATTTGTGATATGGACGGTACTTTGTTGGATAATCAGAAGAATTTACCTCCACATTTCAATCAAATATACCAAGAATTGTATGATAGAAATATTGTTTTTGCGATTTCATCGGGAAGACAAATGGGAGAAGTGAAGAAGTATTTTGAGGGTAATAAGACTATATATCTTATGGCTGAAAATGGAGGCTATATACAACATAACGGTGATACACTACTGGCAGATTATATGAATAAAGAAGATGTGTATAAGCTTACAAACTATGTGAATACGCTTATTGGCATAGCTCCTATGTTGAGTGGTAAGAAGGCTATGTATGCATTTAATAAAGATAAAGAACTTATAAGTAAGCATACGAGTCACTTTAGTATTACTTATGTAGATACATTAGAAGATATTGATGATGATATATTCAAAATTACAGTTTGTGATCCTATTGATCCAGTAAAGAACTGTTTAGAAGGTCCTTTGTCTTGTATTAAAGGTTTTGAAGTGAAACCTTCAGGAGATTGTTGGATTGATATGAATAAGAAGGGACAGTCTAAAGCGGATAGTGTCGTCTTCTTACAAAAGAAACTAGGTATATCAGAAGAAGAAACAATGGTCTTTGGAGATTCTGATAATGATCTGCCAATGTTTAAGCATGCATACTATAGTTATGCAATGAAGAATGCAGATCACTTTATTAAAAGTAAAGCACGTTTCGTGACTGAAGAAGATAATGATCATGATGGTGTGATGAAGACAATACAGAAAATGATGGAGGATGAAGATGGATTACTTATACAGATTTGAGGATGGTTTGACTATTGTGAAGGATGATATGCCATTAAGTGATCATTGTATGCATTATAGTGATGATTGGGAATCACTACTTCCTTTTAAAGTACCAGGGAAGATGAGAAAAACAAAACAGCTGTTAAACTATAATGAATCAGTGAATATACTTCATAAGATATCATATGGTGTTCTTTCATTCTTTGATGAAGTACCCTATAGTGTTCCTTTGGATCATGTTTATATGAATGGTAAGCTCTATTTCCATACATCAAAGATAGGTTATAAGATCAATGGTGTAGGGAAACAGGTCAGTTATACTGTCGTAGAAGATTGTGGTATTAATGAAGAAAAGAGAACACACAATCATCGTTCAGTATATGTATTAGGTATATTAGAAGAGGTAGAGAATAAAGAGATAAAGAAAGAAGTATTAAATACATTAGTTTATACACTTTGTCCTACACAGAAGGTAGATATTACTGATCAAATGATAGATAATGTGAATATCTTAGAATTAGATATACAGTATATGATAGGAAAGGAACATATAAGATGAAAAAGATTGGGTTTATTGGTTTAGGAATCATGGGTTTACCTATGGCAGGTCATTTAATAGATGCAGGATATGAAATGCATATTTATGCAAGACATCCAGAAAAGGTGACTTCTTTAGTAGAGAAAGGTGCAACACTTCATTCTACGATTCATGATTGTGTGAAAGATGTAGATGCAGTTATGACTATTGTAGGTTTTCCACAGGACGTAGAAGAAGTTTATTTTAATGAAAACAACATTCTAGATTCAGTGAAGGAAGGAACTTATCTTATCGATATGACGACTACATCTCCTACACTAGATCAAAGAATATATGAAGAAGGTAAGAAGAGAAACTTACGTGTATTAGATGCACCAGTGACTGGTGGAGATACAGGTGCTAAGAATGCGACTCTTTCTATTCTTGTAGGAGGAGATAAAGAGGATTATGAAGCATGTCTTCCTTTATTTAAAGCTATGGGTACTAATATTAATTATCAGGGTCCTAGTGGTTCAGGACAGCATGCAAAGATGGCCAATCAGATTATGATTGCAGGTGCTTTATCTGGTGTATGTGAAGCACTCACATATGCATCTAGTAAAGGTTTGGATTTAGATGTTTTATTAAAGTCTGTTTCTACGGGTGCAGCTGGAAGTCATCAGTTAGATGCATTTGGTCCTAAAATCTTAAAAGATGATTATCAGCCAGGATTCTTTATGAAACACTTTATTAAAGATATGAAGCTTGCAGATGAAGAAGCCAAAGAATCAGATATTACACTTAATGTATTAGAAACAGTATTAAGAAACTATCAGGAATTAGAAAAAGAAGGCTATGGTGACTTAGGTACACAAGCCTTAATGAAGTATTATAAAAAGCCCTAAGAGAGGGCTTTGAGTAACTCAGTCTTAGAAGCAGGTGTAAATCCCTGGATCATTTCTTTTGATCCTCCACCTTTACTTCTAAGGCTTTTTAGTTGTGTAAGGATATCTAATGCATTTGAAGTAGAACCTATCACATAACGATAACCTTTCTCATCATTTCCTACAAATACACCACCTGTATGATAAATATTAACTAGATAATTAGTCACTTCTCTTTGGTTTACAGGTAAACAATCTTCTATAAATAAATATGCATCATCACATAAAGAAAGCATATGTTCTTTTTCTAGTTGTGCATATTTGACTTCTAAAGCTGTTTTTTCTTCATACATCTTATTCACTTGTTTTACAAGTGTTTGATTGTTGGAAGAGAAAAGATGATAAAGTGATTCAAGATGATCAAAATCATCCTTGAAACGATGATAAGCACGTTCACCAAATAAGAATATAAAACGTGTTCCTCTCGTTGTATGAATCACTTTGATGATCTTGAATACCCCTAATTCACCTGTTCTTTTCACATGAGGTGCACAACATGCACATATATCATAATCTTTGATTTCTACAATACGTACTTTACCTTCAATCTCTTTTTTAGAACGATATGAAATACTTTCTAAATCATCAGGATAGAAACAATGAATCTCTTTATTCTCATAGATAGCTTGATTTACTTTCTCTTCTATTAAATCAATATCCTTGATATCACCATCATATTCTACTTGTCCTTCTTCACTATTGAGATGGAAACTCACATTATCATAACCATATAAACTATGCACAATACCAGAAAGAAGATGTTCTCCTGTATGATTCTGCATGAAAGAATAGCGTCTCTTCCAATCAATATGACCTTCTATTGTGTCTCCTACCTGTAAGTTATGTTTCTTTACATAGTGGATAATGACATCATCCTTAATCTGTACATCCTTAATAGGAATATTATTAATAGTACCTAGATCACATTCCTGACCACCTTCCTCAGGAAAGAAAAGTGTCTGGTCAAGAATAATTTCATTCTTGTTTACTTCTACTACTGTTGCCTTGAAATCTGTACTATAAGGCATTTCATCATATAATTTTATTGTTTTCATATATATCACCGTTCATATTCTACCACAAACACTTGACCGAGAGGTACTACCGAGTGCTAAAGTGTTTTCATAATCTGTGGGATATGAATTATAAACATTAATTTGTGTTAGAATAACACAGGAAAAGAAGGGAGAAATTATTGTGGATAAAAAGAAAACATCAGTGAATATGCTGGAAGGTCCTATATTTAAGAGTTTAGTTATCTTTATGATTCCAATTCTTATATCAAACATTTTCCAACAATTCTATAACACAATGGATACAGCGATTGTAGGAAATACTTTAGGAACAACTTCACTTGCAGCGATTGGTTCATGTGCTGCAGTGTATGATTTATTAGTAGGTTTTGCGTTAGGTATTGGAAATGGTTTATCCATTGTTACTGCAAGAAGTTATGGTTCAGGAGATGAAGAACTATTAAAGAAATCAGTTGCAGCAAGCTTTGTGATTGGTATTATATCTTCTATTGTGATTACTATTATTGCATCACTTGGTATTAAACCATTACTTATTGCGATTAATGTATCACCAGAATTACTGAATGAAGCATATAGCTATATTATTGTGATTGTACAATTCTTAGTTGTTATGTTTGCCTATAATCTATGTGCAGGTTTATTACGTGCAATAGGAAATAGTGTAATGCCTTTAGTCTTCTTAGTTGTATCATCTATATTAAATATCGGTTTAGACTTATTCTTTATTACACAGCTTCATATGGGTGTAAGAGGAGCAGCTGTTGCGACAGTCATTGCCCAGGGTGTATCAGTTGTATTCTGTTTAATTTATATCTTTAAGAATGTCCCATTACTCGTACCAGAAAAGAGACATTTCACATTTGATGCATCACTTTATAAAGAACTATTAGGTCAGGGATACTCTATGGCTATTATGAGTGCTATTGTGAATGCGGGATCAGTCATCCTACAATCAGGTATTAATGGTTTAGGAAGCAAACAGATCATTGCCGGTCATACAGCTGCAAGAAAACTCTATATGTTCTTTAATATGCCTTTCACAGCTATGGGTCAGGCAGCTAGCACATTTGTATCTCAGAATAAAGGTGCAGGAAACCCATTACGTATACGCAAAGGTATGAAACAGATGTATATCTATGATGTTGTTGCAGCTGCAGTCGTTACAGTTATATTACTATTGAGTGCACCAACACTAGTTACATGGATCTCAGGTACAACGAACCATACAGTCCTATACAATGGTTCACTTTACTTACGTATTGTAGCACCTAACTATGCAGTATTAGGTGTATTAATGCAGACTAGATTCGCATTGCAGGGTATTGGACAGAAGATGTTACCACTTGTATCTAGTATTATTGAATTAATTGGTAAGATCATCTTCGTATTCGCACTTATTCCAGTCTTTAAATATATGGCTGTTATCTTCTGTGAACCAGTCATATGGGTTGTTATGACAATCTATTTATTAATCATATTCTGGAATGATAAATTCATTAAAGAGGCCTAGTCCTCTTTTTCTTTAATACCTATTTAGAAATATTTCTAAATAGGTATTGTATTTTCTTCTGCTTAT
>ERZ869979.68-NODE-68-length-25145-cov-5.661840_pt1 | contig 25145 bp, 23 predicted proteins | sample MGYA00521269_ERZ869979 | MGnify/ENA primary metagenome ERZ869979 (study PRJEB32232, sample SAMN07284974) | human gut metagenome | biome: human-associated habitat; material: feces | host: Homo sapiens | place: Tanzania | collected 2014-04-05 ... | reverse complement strand
CGTATACCCGTTTACAAGATATTATGTGATTAGACAATTGAAATATTTCTTAAAGAAAGGCAGGTAACTTATGCAGGCAATTATGCGCTATGAGTTGGTCATCAATGAAGCATTACGTTCTGCACTTATGTTTGATACACCGGATGAGCAGCTCAATGAGTTTATTCGTTTTTTTGGAAAACACATTGGGTGTGATCGCATTTATATTTTTGAAGATAATAAAAAAAAGCATGTGACAAACAATACTTATGAATGGTGTAGTAAAGGTATTCAACCGGAAATTGATTTTTTACAAGGTGTGGACATGGATATTATTGATTGGTGGTATAAAGCTTTTGACAAGAAAGAAAATGTGATCATTCAAGATGTAGAAACAATTAAAAAGGATCATGTGTATACGTATAATACGTTGAAAGTACAAAATGTTACACGTCTAGTTGTTTGTCCTATTCGCTATAAAGATGAAATTAGTGGATTCTTTGGCGTTGATAACCCTCCTATTGATGATCATTTAGGTTTAACAACATTCTTAGATATGATCGCAACGTTGGTTGTATCTTTTTTAAAGATACGTAATTCTCAAATTAAGTCTAAACAAGAGGCGAAATTGAGTGGGTATTCGGCGTTGGCTCAAATCTATATTTCAATGCACTATGTCAATGTGAAGACAGAAAGATTTCATATTGTGAAAACGGAGCCGGAGATTCTTGAATATTTAGGGATTGATGAAATGCATTATGTTGAAGAAAACTTTAGTGATCATGTATGTGCAATTCATAAAAAGTTTTGTCAGGAAGATTATGTGGATCGAGAAATTGATTTTATGGATCTAGAAACATTAGATGAAAGACTTCAGAATAAGAAATCAATCGATAGTGTATTCTATGGTAAAATTTCTGGTTGGTGTCGTGGACGTTTTATTCCGGTAGACTATGATGAGGATGGTCATTTACTTCATGTTTTATATTGTGTGGAATGTATTGATGAACAAAAGAAACGGGAAGATCAATTATTATATTTAGCTCAAACGGATACGATGACGGGTGTTTCAAATCGTCGAAGTGGCGAAAAGATGATTGAGCGTGTTTTGAATAATAAAATTAGTGGAATGATGTGTCTTGTGGATTGTGATAAATTTAAATTGATTAATGATACGTATGGACATATGGCGGGTGATGAAGTTATTATTGCGATTGCGCATACGCTTCAAAAATCATGTCGCGATAAAGATATAGTGATGCGTTTAGGTGGCGATGAGTTTGCGTTATATATTCCGGGAGTTACAAATCGTAAGTGTGCAAATTCTTTCTTTAAACGTTTATTTGAAAATTTGAAACAGATTCAAGTGGAATCGATACAAAATCATATGATCGTATTAAGTTTAGGTGCTTGTTTCTTTGATGGAAAAGAAGATTTAAGTTTTGATGAATTATATTGTAGAGCAGATTCTGCGATGTATGAAAGTAAAAAAATTGATGGTTATAGTGCAACAATTTTCAGAAAAAAATAGCCTCTTTGTGAACAAAGAGGTTGTTTTGTATCTAAAAACTAAACAAGTGTTAAAATTAAGTAAACATTTATTGATTTTTGTGGTATTATACCCGCAACGGAGGGAAATATATATGCAGAAGTATGTAGAAATCAAGCGAGATAGATTAACACTTCGTGGTATGCTTCATGTTCCAGATGACATAAGCCATAAAGTACCAATGGTAATCGTTCTTCATGGTTTTTGCGATGATCGAAATGAAATTAATTTTGTTCATAATGAATTATCTCAAAGACTATGTGAAGCAGGGATTGCGAGCATTCGTTTTGATATGAATGGCAGTGGCGAAAGTGATGGCAGATTTGAAGATATGACGATTTCAAGTGAAATTTTAGATACACAAGCCATGTTGAGATATGTTCGATCCTTGGATTTTGTCGATACTAAAAAAATTGCACTTCATGGATGTAGTCTAGGTGGCTGTGTTGCGAGCATGGTAGCAGGTAGGTGTAAAGATCAGATTCAAGCTTTATCCTTGTGGTGTCCAGCACCGGATTTAGTTTATAACTTAAAGGAGCATAAGACTTTGTGCAATCAAGATGTTTCGAATATTGAAAAAGATGGATGTGCCGATGTAGAAGGGTTAAAATTGAGCCTAAAGTTTTATCAGGACGCTTGTACATTAGATCCATATAAAGAAGCAAGCTTGTTTGATAAGAATGTATGTACGATACATGGAGATCAAGATATTACGGCTTCTTGTGAGTGTAGTTATAAATATAAAGAAATTTTTAAGGAAAGAGCTAAATGTGTAATTGTCAAAGGGGCAGAGCACAGATTTAAATCGTTTGCGTTTAGAGAAGCTAGAATGCAAGGTGCTCTAGACTTTTTGAAAGAAGAATTATTATAAAGAAAGTGAAGGAATTTGATATGAATCATGAAAGAAAAGAGCCAACAACACTATTTGCGGTTGTTTCATTTTTGGTAATTATTGCCGTACTTATTATTATGATCAACATGGGATGTAATACAACACTATCTGTTTTTTCGGGTGTTATTGTATCTGTGATCACAACTCGATTGTTGAATATTCCATGGAGTGAAGTGGAACAAAATATAATTAAAACAGCAGCAGAATGTATGCCTACATTTTTAATTGTCATTATGGTAGGTATGCTTGTAGGAATTTGGATGGCTGGTGGGACTGTTCCCACATTAATGTATTATGGTATGCAAGTGGTATCACCAAAAATATTAGTGCCACTCGCATTTGTACTTTGTGCATTAACGAGTGAATTTACAGGGACTTCATTTGGATCAGTTGCCACAATGGGTCTTGCGATGGTAGGAATTGCCTCTACAACAAGTATTCCAGTACCATTAGTCGTGGGTGCTGTTGTTTCTGGTGCTTGGTTAGGGGATAAGATGTCTCCTTTATCAGATACGACAAACTTGGCGAGTGGTGTAAGTAAAGTGCCTTTATATGATCATATTCATTCTATGCAGTACACTACGCTTCCAGCAGCTGTAGTTGCCTTAGTCTTATTTACAATTGCGGGACTTTATTATAGTGGTGGAAGTATGGATCTTGCCCAACAAAAATTAATTATCGATACTTTAAGTCAACATTTCACAATTAATATTTTATTGATTTTACCAGCAATTTTAGTTATTTTGATTTCTGTATTTAAACTTCCATCTTTGTTAGGTATGGGACTTGCCGTGGTCGTATCCGCTGTATTTGCGATGGTGTTTCAAGGTGTAAATTTTGTAGATTTAATGAATTATGCCTTTAATGGTTTTAGTATTGAAACAGGTGTATCCATTGTAGATCCAATGTTAAATCGTGGTGGTGTTCTTTCAATGTCTGAATTGTTGGTTACATTTATGGTGGCAAGTGTAATGGGCGCTGTCATTACGTCTTCTGGTATTTTGGATGTTTTAGCTAAAAATGTTTTATTGAAGTTTATAAAGAATCGTACGGTTTTGGTGTTTGTCACTTTGGTATATTGTTACATTGTAAATTTTTTAACAGCTGGTGGACAAACCGTATCTATTATTGTGACGGAACAGACTTTTGAATCTACATATGAAGATATGAATATTTCGCGTAAAGTATTGTCAAGAACACTAGAAGATTCTGGTACTTTATCAGCACCAATCGTTCCTTGGGGTGTTGCGACAATTTATGTCATGGGCGTACTTGGATGTAGTACGGCATATATTCCATATGCTTGGTTTATCTTTATTGTTCCCGTTTTCTCAATGATTTGTGCAATCACTGGAATTGGTGTTTGGGATAAGGAAGAAAAACTTGTTCGAAAATAAATTTTATAAAACTTTACTATCTTTTAAAAATGGTGTATAAATTTAATGTAAATAAAAAAAGGGAGCTTGTAGTACAGGCTGAGAGGAAAGTATGACTTTCGACCTATAACCTGATTTGGATAATGCCAACGTAGGGAAATACTTTGTCTTTTTAGTGTGAGTATACCTATATTGGTTGCTCACTTTTTTTTGGTGGCAAAATGGGAGCACCACTTTTTGTCACGTTAAACAATCATTTGGAAAAGGAGATTTTAAAATGAACACAAATGAAAGTACAGTAAGTACAGGCGCTACATATACCACTCAGATGGATGCTGCGCGTAAAGGTATTATTACGCCAGAAATGAAAATTGTAGCCCAAAAAGAAAAAATGACAGAGGAAGAACTAAGAGCGTTAGTGGCTTGTGGAAAGGTCGTTATTCCGGCTAATAAAAACCACAAATCATTAGATCCTGAAGGAGTTGGTAGTATGTTACGAACTAAAATCAATGTAAATCTAGGGGTTTCTAGAGATTGTAAAGATTATGATGTAGAAATGAAAAAGGTTATGGCTGCTGTAGACTTAGGCGCTGAATCTATTATGGATTTATCAAGTCATGGAAATACACAGCCATTCCGTCAAAAATTGACAGCTGAATGTCCGGCTATGATTGGTACTGTACCTGTATATGATAGTGTCATTCACTACCAAAGAGATTTAAATACATTAACCGCAAAGGATTTCTTAGATGTAGTCGAGTTACATGCCAAAGATGGTGTGGACTTTGTGACTTTGCACTGTGGAATCACAAGAAAGACGATTGATCAAATCAAAAAACACAAACGTAAAATGAATATCGTTTCTCGTGGAGGAAGTTTAGTCTTTGCGTGGATGTCTATGACAGGTGAAGAGAATCCATTCTATGAATACTATGATGAAATCTTGGATATCTGTGAAAAATACGATGTGACAATTTCTTTAGGTGATGCTTGTCGTCCTGGATGTTTAGCAGATGCCACAGATGTATGTCAAATCGAAGAATTGGTTCGTTTAGGAGAACTTACAAAACGTGCTTGGGAACATAACGTACAGGTTATTGTCGAAGGACCTGGACATGTTCCATTAGATCAAGTAGCTGCCAACATGCAGGTTCAGCAACAAATCTGTATGGGAGCTCCATTCTATGTGTTAGGCCCATTAGTTACTGATATTGCGCCAGGCTATGATCATATTACAGCCGCTATTGGTGGTGCGGTTGCCGCTATGTCAGGAGCCGCTTTCTTATGTTATGTAACACCGGCAGAACACTTGGCTTTACCAAATGTCGAAGATACAAAACAAGGTATCATTGCTTCTAAGATTGCAGCACATGCGGCTGATATTGCCAAAGGTGTTAAAGGAGCAAGAGATATCGATGACAAGATGGCGGATGCAAGAAAGAATCTAGATTGGGATGCACAATTTGAGTGTGCGCTAGATCCAGAAACCGCAAAAGCAATTCGTCAGTCTCGTATGCCAGAAGATGATCATAGTGATACTTGCAGTATGTGTGGTAAATTCTGTGCTGTAAGAAGTATGAATAAGGCTCTATCTGGAGAGAATATCGATATTTTATAAACGTAGTTATTTCGCTACGTTTATATTTTTTAACAAATCTTTGCAGAAATTAGTAGATAATGAGTATTGTTTTAAAAAGTATGATATATTAGGTGTGTAACGTTTAAATGTTATATTCTCACATAACATATGTTACTAAAGTGGGCTTAGTAAGTGTGTTATAATTAGGCGTAATAAGAAAGGGTTATTTATGAGTGAGTCAGTTTTAAATTTTCTTGAAGAAAAGAATCTTCCTGAAGTCACAAAAAAGAAACACACATATTTGATGATGGATGGACACGATCAAGAAGATATTTACGTATTAAAAGATGGTGTTGTGAAAGTGAGTATTGTTTTATGTGATGGGCGTGAATTCAATATCACTTATTTAAAAGGTTTGGATATGATTTCTTTGTTGAAAGATGAAATCAATAAAATGACAACGGCATCATTTCATGCTCGTATCGAAAGTGATACGGCAACTTTCTATCGTATCAACAGACAATTATTTGCACAATATGTGAAAGAAAATGAAGAATTACAGGCATATATAGATTCGTATTATCGCAAAAAGATGACCGAAGCTATTTATCGCCAGCAACTCATGACAATGAATGGGAAAAATGGAGCTGTGTGTGCATTTATCTATCATTTGATTCCATTATTTGGTAGACAAGTTAAAAAAGGTATATTTATTGATCTGCAAATCACGAATGATGATATTGCCAATTTCTGTGGGGTATCCACAAGAAACAGTGTCAATCGTATCTTACGCGGATTAAGAGAAGAAAACGTTATTACGATGGTATATCATAAGATCTTAATTTTAGATGTAGATTATTTAAAGCGCTATGTACAGTAAAAGGAGCTAATTTTAGCTCCTTTTGTTGTTTAATAATGTCATGTACATCAATAATTGTTTTCTTGATTTTACGCCAAGCTTACTATAAATATTACGATTGTGATACTTTAATGTATTGTCTGTAATATTTAATGTTTCTAGAATATCCTTACTTGAATATCCTTTCACATAGAGATCTAAGATCTCTTTTTCTTTGCGAGTCAATGTCGCAAGACATTCAAGGAAACGTTTATATTCTTCTTCATCCACATCAACTTCACGTTTTTTTGCCAGACGCTCGACTTCCATTCTTGCCTTATCGTATTCTTTTTGAATGAGTTCATGTTCATTTTCAATTTGTTCAAGCTTCTTACGATTTTCATGCATTTCAAGTTCTAAACTTAACATCTTGTTTTCGACTTCATAGTCTTGTATCGATAGAAAATCTAATAAGTCATCAATTTCCTGAACGGAATAACGCGTTTGGTTCTTTTTGTCTTTTCGCAGTTGATCAAGACCTTGTAAGATAGGTGTTAGATATCTTTGACTAAAGTAAGAACAGCCAAGTAATACAAATAATAAAAGTAGGACGGTAAAGAAGAAGAGTTCTACATTACTTTTCGCAATGGCACGATTATAGTCGGAATCCAAAATCATCACGAATGTTGAATAAGTTTGATTCTTTGAGATCGGTACGCGACTTTTAAAACCAATATAGCTACGATCTTGACCTATGATTTTTAATAGGCCATTACTCATTTGTTTAACTTCAAGACTACCTTTTGGCAAATAATAAAATCCGTTTCGACTTCCGGTACTAAAGCCTTCTTCTGTGAGAATCTTTGTGTCATCCGGAACTAAGAGACAAGTTAAATGATTTAATGTGGAAGGTTGTGTATGTACAAATTTAAACCAGCTTTGGCTGATCTCAAAACCACATAATCCATAGAAAGTACCATCTTTTCCTATCAATGGAACTCTTAAAAGAGCAATTCTTTCTTCGGTATAGGGAAGTTGAATAATATCCGATAGGGAATAATCAAAATCACCCGTTTTTAATTCTTCATAATCCGGTACTAAAGTTATGTCAAATTCTTGGCGCCATTTACGATGGGGCATAATGCCATGTTTTTTGCCGACATTGGCAATCCCACGATATAAGATCAAGTCTTCTTTAGAGACAGATGTAGAGTTTTTTTGTAGATAGACACCACTACGTTGATTGTTCGCATTTTCAAGTGTTGAGTTGATCGTTGTATCTAACTGAATATAGGCGCCGGAACAATTGGCACGTTCTAAAAATTGGCTTAATGGCTGAATTAAATCGTTTTCTAATGAATAAAGAGCGTTCGGATTATCTTGTAGCTGACTAAATGTTAATCCTTGTTTTTCAAGGCTTGTTTCTAATGTACTTTGCATAGTTTCGCCTAGAGCGATATTCATAGAGGCAAGATCATCCCAATAGGATTCCATATTCTTTGTGAAGTATTCACTTTGAATGGATAGTTTTTCATGAAAGTCTTGTTCCGTTGTTCCAAGTCGACCAAATAGGAAGAGTCCCATTAATAGAGTGACACTGATAGCTGTGACAAGGAAAAACATGTAGATAAAGAGCTTTCGTTTCATGGATTTTTCTTTTTTCTTAAAACTTAACTGCATAACTCAAAACCTCATGAAAGACTTTTTAATATGTCCATGGCCTCTTGTACAAGTATATCCATGTCTTCTCCAGATTCATATCTTGCCTTCCATTGAGGTTGGTTTTTGCGAATCTGATCATAGAAGGCATAGGCCTTTCTAGAAACCGCATATGTAACATCTCTAGAGATAACGGTATAGACGGATTTCATTTCGGTGAGTGTATTGTATAAAGATTGTGTTTCTTCATCTTCAAATTTTTCATTTTTCAAGTTTTTAAATGCTTTTTTTGTGACTGGCATATAACCGCCTTGGATCACAAAATCCACATTGCGTTTTGGTTCGACAAGCCAATGCGCAAAAACACTAGCGGCTTCTTGTTTTTGATCTGTTGTCTTATAGGCACATAATCCAACACCTGCTTGTGTCATGAGGGCATGGTCTTTATCGGCCTTTGGATAAGGCAGGGCAATCGCATTTAATGGTTCCGTTGTATTATCTGGATATGTAACGATGTCATTTAAATAGAGATAGGCGGCACTGCTAGATACACCAATGAGTGTTTCTCCCGTTGTAAGTTGTGTGCTTGAATAGAAATCTGAAGCAGAAATATGGCCTTTGATCAATGGTTCTAAAAAGGTTCTAAAGGCTTCTTGAAATTCTTTGTCTTCCGTATTATACCAGCCATTCTCATTGAACATATGTTTAGAGCCTAAGGCAATCGCATAAGATTCAATGGAGTTTAAGATATAGTCAAAACAACAAAGTGGTTTTCCATTTGACCATTCATAATATGTTTCGGCGACTTTAAAGACTTGATCCCATGTTTCAAAGTCATTTAATGTGACTTGTGTATCGTTTGAAAATTTTTTAAATTGTGTGCCATTCATAAAGAATACAATCGTAGATTTGGATAGTGGAAGGTCGACTAGCTTATCTTCTAACATACCAGCATCTAAAAATTCATCGACAAAATTGTTAATTTCTTTCTTCGAGAATACATCGTTCCATACCACACTATTTTCTAATCCCACTTGTTTCGCGTTATGAATATGTCCTGTATACAAATCTGGCATAGGATCTGCGCCCGGTTCTTTGGCTAGACTTGCTTCTAATTCTTGTCCAATTTTACTTGCGTTTGTGACCTTCGTCACATTGATAATAACACCCTTTTCTTTTCCTTCGGTCTCATTAAATTCAGCTACCAATTGGTTCATTGGAGAATTGACTTGTTCTCCATATACATGCCACATTGTGAGTGTAACTGGGTTGTTTTTATCGAGGGTAGTTTTGGATGAACACCCATATAAACTGGATAGGCAAAGTGCTATCGCAACTGCCGATTTTATAACTTTTTTCATAGATTTCCCCTTTATGTACCGCTGTTCCCACCCTTTTCAAGTTTTGGGGTGGGGTAATTTTTCTAATACTTTCTATAATGAATTTGTAAGTTGATTACATAAGATTGAAAGTGCTTTCTAAAAACAATATAGCACAGAATGACAAGTCAATCAAATGAGGAAAGGAGGAAAAGGAATGGGATTATTTTCGAGAAAGGAATGTGACGTCTGTAAAAAGAAGCTTTCACTAGCCGAAGGATTGAAGTGTTTGGATGGAAGTATTTGTAGCGAGTGTAAGAAAAAAATGTCACCGCTTTTTACAGATTATAAAAACACACCGATTGAAAAAATCAAAGCGCATCTGGTGTACCGGGAAGAGAACAAGTCTCGTCTCAAAGAATTTGTGGCATCCGCAACGTATGGTGAATATCCAAAGGTTTTGATTGATGAAAAACATAACTGGTTTGTCTTGTCAAAACAGCCAAAGTTGATGGAAGAAAATCCGGATGTGTTTGATTTTAAAGATGTGAAAGATTTTTCGTTCCATGTAGAACAAAGTAAGCGTGAACTTCATTTCACGAATAAGAAGGGTAGGACTTGTTCTTACAAACCAGCTCGATATGAGTTTTTGTATCAGGCTAAATTCAATATTTCAATGAATCATCCGTTCATTCATGATATTTCAATTCGAATGACTCAGAATGATGTAAAGATTATTTCTGAAATGGCGGATAAGGAAAAAAATGAACAAACAAATGAAAATTACCAAAAGATGCTTGAAAGTGCTGAGTCACTAAGACAAGTATTTGAAGCACACATAAAGGAGGAATAATACTATGGCAAATACATGTGCAATTTGTGGTGCAACAATTAATGTTTTACAATCACAAAAATTAATGGATGGAAATTATATTTGTACAAAGGGTTGTCGTGCAAAAGGATTAAAATATTATGATTATGTTCATTCAGATTTAGATAATGTCAAGGATCATATTCATCAAACTGAGGTGGGTACACAGATTTGGCAAGATTTAATGGAACCTTTGAAAAAAACACGTGATAAAAATCAAAAGATGCAGTCTTTTGGTCCTATTTATATTGCGCCAAGTCTAGGCTTGGTTGCGGTTACTGAAGCTCGTGGAGGATTGTTTAATACAAAAGTATATGCGTGTGTATATCGTTTAGAAAATCTTCAGCTTTACAAAACTGAAAATATGCCAGCTAGAACGAGTGGTTCGGATAAAGATAAAAAGTGTGTTCACTTAGGTTTTGTACATACAAAAGGTTTAAATGATGTCTATATTCCATTTGATGATGAAACAAGATGTCATCAATGTGTGGATTATCTAAATAAACTATTTGGCTTAGATGATTCATTTAGAAGTGGAATTAAAAAGTCTGTAACTCAATTTAAGGCAACAAAGAGTATGTGGGATTTAGCGAAAGCTAAAAAGAATGGTGAAAACTTAGAGGAAAAGGCAAAAGAAACGGTGGATGCGTTTGGGGCAACGATTATTGGAGATCGTACACAATTTAAGGATGCAGCCGATCAAGCTCTTGCGAACTATGATCTGGACTAAATTTTGTTCGGTCTTGTTTCTTAGTTTGAATCTAATGTTTACAGGTTGTAAATCACAACCTAATGAAGAGGTATATGTTTCAGATTTCTACAATATTCATGAAGAATATAAGGATGCATGGGGAAATGTTGGTAAGTACGACATTTCCTTACCTTATATTCATTGTGATTCAAAGAGTGCAAAGAAATTGAATCAGACCATTAAAAATGAATACAAAGGTTTGATGGATTCTTTAGATGAGGCAAAAGAACTAGGGTATACGTTGCCGTACACAAAGGTTAGTTATGATGTGTATACACATTCAAATCTATTGAGTATAGTCATCAAGGAAGAAGTAGAGGCGGATTATCCTAGCTATAATGTATATCATTTTGATTCTAAAACGAAGAAGCGTGTTTCGAATAAAAAGTTGTACAAGAAATATAAAATTAGTCGTAAAGATATGAAGGTATGGGCTGCACAGGCTTTTGATCAGGAATATGCCAATGAATATTTTGACAATGTAAAGGAGTTAAGAGCTCAAACAATGGGTTTGTTGCCTTCAAATCTAGATGTGTTTTACCACAAAGGAAAATTGAATGTATTGATTCCTATTGCCACAAATTATGGTTCTGGAACAAAGATGGTTTTGTATCGGCCAAATCGTAAGAAGTCTTATAAGATAGAAGATTCTTCCACATTTGATCAGATGACTCTGACGTTAAAGAATAATAAGATATCGCTTTACTATAGTGGAACGGATAAAACGTATAAGGTGCATGGTTGTTTTAATGAGTATAAACAAGTTCATGTATATGAAATAGGTCCTGGTGTCACTTATGGTTTTGCGTTAACGACTAATGGTTTGGTGGAAGTCATTGCGATTGAGGATGGCTTGCCGATTGAGCGTGTTTGTAGTCAAGGACCATTATATGGGTTAGATAAAGTAAAAAGCCTTCGTAGTGGGCAGGCACTGACGGAAAATGATCAGTTGATTGATTTATTTGAAGCATTGCGAAATCAGCCATTTACTAGTCTTGAGGGTACATATAGAAATGAGAGTGTAACACTTCAAATCGATGAGAATGGTTTGTATACAATGCAGGATTCAGAAAATTCGCATTCTGGCCTATTGTTTAGTGTGGGTATGGAAGAAGATGGATTTGTGTATGGATATGATGACTATAATCAACAAGTCTTATCGTATTGTAAAGTAATGCCGTTATATGAAAAATTAGAGATCAAAAATTTGTTTGATCATGAAAAATTAGAATTGGAGTATCAGTATGAATAATAAAAAATTGTTTGCGAGTGCATTAGCACTAAGTATGTTTTTTGGATTAACAGCTTGTTCAAGTGAAAAGCCGGAAGATGCAAAGGTTGTAGAAAAGAAGGAAGAGAAAAAAGAAGAGAAGAAAGAAGAAAAGAAAGAAGAAAGTACGGATGCTGTATTAGTTAGAGAAATTTCTAGTAAGACATATACAGTCACAATTCCACAGCTTACTTCATTCTATACACCAAGTAGAGATGGTTTAGAAGTTAAAACAGAAGTAAATGAGCAACAAATCTCATATACGCTTGAAGATGAATTTGGTGATTTTAAAATGGCTATTTATGTAAAGCCAATCAGTGCTGATAGTGCAGAAGCTTATGCGAATCGTATTAATGAAGGATTCAAGGATGATGAGTCGAAACAATATAAGCCTAGCACGGTGGGTGATTTCAGTGGCTTTAGACAAGTGACTACAAGTGAAAATCCTAGTTTCAAATGTAAAGATAACTTGTTGCTGGATTTTGAAAATGTAGTGATGTCTGTAACGGTAGAACAATTCAATGATACGGATACAGCAGATATGGAAGTTGCGATGAATGCTATTTTGGGCAATATGAAAGTTGAGGTTAAGTAGTCATGAACACAAACTTTGTGAAGAGCTTATTAGTAATCGGAATGGGCTTGAGTTTAGCTGCTTGTTCATCGAATGATCCAGAGCCTAAAAAGGAAGATACAAAGGTTGTTGAAGATAAGAAGGAAGAGAAGTCAACGGATTTTGTGGTGAGTAAAAACTACAATAAGAAATATGACATCATCATCACAATGCCTGAAGATTTCACAACGATTTATACGCCAGCTGATGGTGTAAAGGTTACTGGTGAGATTGTGGATGATTCCTTTATTCGTTATAGCTTTGAAAATAAAGAAGCCGATACGAAAAAGATTGCGGCTATTGAAGCAAATGCAGATGCGACAGCGGATGAAGTGGCTGAAACTTTCAATAAAGGTGAAGAAGATGAGAGTAAGCTTTATAAGGCTTATCAGGTTGGAAACTATACAGGTGTAAATAAGATTTCGGATTATTCTTATGATGATTATGTAACGTACAATATGTATTTCAATTTGGATCGAGATGGTTTTAAAGGAACGATTAAGGTTGTAGTTGAAAAGCTAAAAGCCGAAGCGGATGATTCGGATACAGAGGCGATTATTACTGCAATTTTGGATAACGTAAAAGTTGAAAAGAAGAAATGTGAGTAAGCCTATGAATCGTAAGCTAGCTAAGATCTTGCTTGCGCTAGGTATAGGGTTAAGCCTGGTTTCTTGTGCTGAAAAGCCAGAAGTTTCACAAGTTAAAAAAGAAGAAAAGGTAGAGATTGGTGAAATGACTGGAGTCGCACAAATGAATGGCTATTTCATTAAAATGACGATGCCGGATTTATTGTCGGTTTATACACCAAAACAAGAAGGCTTAGATATATCGGGTAAGCTAGAGGGTGGTCGTATTCTTAAATATGATTTACATTCGGATGATCGTACGTATATCACGCGAATTTCAATTGATTGCGATTATCGTAAGGCGGCCAAGGAAACGGCGGATGTCTTGAATGTGGGTTTTGAAGATGAGGCAGATCAATATAAGGCATTTACGATTGGTAAGTATTCGGGTTATAAGAAAACAACGGTATATGATTCGTCTAATAAAACCTATTCTAAGATGTTGATCGATTATCCGGTTGGTGAAGATAATGTTGTTTTACAAATTTATGTAGAACAAGAAGGAGTCAATGATTTGGATGAGGTAACAAGAGCGATTTTGGATAATATCGTTGTGGAAATTTGTATGGAAGAGTAGGTGATCAGAGTGAAAAGGAATAAGTTATTAACTGGTTTCTTAGTCTTGGGGTTAGGACTTAGTTTAGTGGCTTGTTCATCAAATGAGCCAGAAGAAAAGGTAGAAGAAAAGAAAATAGAAGAGACTAAGGCGGCTGAAGAAAAAGAAGAAAAAGTAAAAGAAGAGAAGAAGGAAGAAGAAAAGGCTAAGGCAGCTGAGGAAGAAAAAGAAAAGGATAGTACAATCATTAGTTATGCGAATAAAAAGGTGAGAGTTACTTTACCTAAGGATTTAACTTCTTTCCATACACCAGCTAGAGAAATTTCTCGATATAGCTATATGGAACAATCGAATGTTCTTGGTTATTCATTGTATGCGAAAGATCGTACGTTTACCATTCATTTCTCAATTGGAACGGATGGCTGGGATTCAGCAGAGGCTGCCAGTATTTCTCACAACAAGGTTTGTAAGGATGAAACAAAAATGTATGAGCCATGTACTGTGGGTGAATATTCTGGATATAAGTATGTGGTGACAAGTGATAAATCGATTGAATATCATTATGTGCTTGATTATCCAGTGGATGGTCAAGATGTCGTATTAACCATTCGTGAAGAATTACGGTATGATGACGATACTTCCTTATTAGAGCCATTGTTGCTGGATGTGGTGCATAATTTAAAGATTGAATTAATAGGAGAATAATAATATGAATCGGAATAAGTTATTAACTGGCTTCTTAGTTTTGGGTATGGGACTTAGTTTAGTGGCTTGTTCAAGTGATAAGCCTGAGTCTAAAAAAGAAGAGGCTAAGGTAGCAGAAAAGAAAAAAGAAGAGAAACGAATAGATACGCAGGATCGAACGGCTAAATTGAGTGTTCCTGAAGATCTATCTCCTTATTTTACTTCATCTAGAGAGGGCGTAGGTAAAATGGAGAGTATGGTAAAGGACAATGGTTCCATTATCTATACGTGTTTAAATGAAGAGAACAAATACGAGTTGAATGCTGAAATTAAATTGTTGTCGTCTAGCTCGGCTGAATCGAGTGCGGATCTACAGAATTCAATGTATGGTGAAAATGACGAGGATAAAAAGTATAAGCCTTGTACGTTTGAGGGTTTTGATGCGTATAGTCAAACCATCAATCTGGGGACAGTTGAAAATACTAGACTTCACTATTATGTAGATTATCCAGTCGAGGATATCAATAAGGTCGTTTCTATTGAGATCAACCAGAAGAATGATAAAGAAAAGGATACTTCGGATTTAGAACCTTTTGCGAAGGCTATCATTAAGAATATGAAGCTCGAAAAGGTAAAGGAAGAAAAGAAAGAGGAAGTCAAGAAGGAAGTTAAAGAAGAGAAGAAGGATGAAAACAGCAAGGAAATTGTTGGTGAATCGTCTCGTGCAAAATTAACTTTACCAAGGGATTTGACTTCGTTCTATACGCCTAGTGAAAAGTATGACACGATCAAGGGTAAACAAGATAAGGGAAACATTGGTTATACATTAAGTCGAAAAGATCCAGATCGTTCAATCTACGTTAATATATGTACAGATTCAAGTGATACGCTTGAAGAGGCTATTGTCTTCCATAATGAGCATTTAAGTGAAGGAGAAGAGCCATTCACAGAGTATACATTGGGTGAATATTCTGGGTATCGTTCGAAGAGTTACACGAATTATTGGAATAGTGCCAATGATACAACATATAGGTATAAGTTAAATTATCCAGTGGGTGATAAAAATGTAATATTGTCATGTTCTGTAAAACTTCGTGATGATTCAGATGATACGACAGGATTAGAAGATATATTATTGGCGGCTTTGCAGCAATTGAAGGTAGAAATTAAATAATAATAGGAGAACATAATATGAAAAATAATAAGTTATTAACAAGTCTGTTTGTGCTTGGTATGGGTTTGAGTCTAGTTGCGTGTGGTGCAAGTGATGGTGGTACGACTACAAAGACGGATGGTACAAAAACGGTAGAGAAGAAAGAGGAGCAGAAGTTTGCGGATCGAAAAGAGTATGAAACGGAGGGTCTAGCTTGTAATTTTAAATTGCCAAACTTGGATTCTTTCTATTTGGTGAAGGGTTTAGAAAAGCCTGTTTACAATACGGAATTATCACTTGGAAGCATAAAATATGAAGTTCGTGATGATTATCTTCCGGCTCTTTTAGTATATGTAGGAGATGATGCATTCGCAGAATGGAGTGATGGATATACTATTGAAGAGCTTGCAACAAAAGATTTGAATGGGGAAGCTGAATATACAGAGACAAAAGTCGGTGGTTATAGAGCTTTAGTTGCAGATTTATCGGATGAGGATAATTTAAAGAAAGAATACTATATTGAACATCCAGATCTTCCAAATGGAATCGTTTGTATTGAAGTCTGTGAATATGATGATAATGATATTTCTGATGAACTTGCAGAAGCGATTATTAAAGAGTTCAAAGTTGTTGAGCTTTTAGATGTTGAATAATTCTACTTTATGTCGAATCCAAATGATGGATATGCCAAAAGAAAAGAGATGAATGTGCAGGGATTGGCTTGTACATTCACTCCTTCGAATATGGATGCTTATTTTCTTGTAGAGGATGAGTGAGTTTCGTATAAAAGTAAAGTTGTTGCGTCTGGTATGATGTATCGCATTTTTGGTCAGAATACGGATATTTTAGTGTTTGTGGATACTATTCCTTATATTCGAAACAATGCGATGTCTTATGATGAAGTAGTTTGTATTGAGTTTGAAAATTTAGACTATGAATCATTCGAAATACTTTCTAATAAGGTAAGTGTGGCTGAGGAATTCGAAGAGTTAAATATAATAAAAAGAACATATTTGGTGGATATGCCAAGTATGAATAGTGGTGTACTGAGAATTGAGATTTCAAGCAATGTAGATGTCTTTGATGGTTTGGTACAAAAAATAGTAAATGAATTAAGAATCCAATCAATGGATACATGGGAAGAGGTGTAGTATATGGGATTAATTCGTGCTGGTGCTGGAGCTGTTGGTTCTGTTTTTGGCGATCAATGGAAGGAGTACTTTTATTGTGATGCATTAGAGCAGGATGTATTGGTTCGTAAGGGTTCTAAAAGGACGGGTAAAAAGTCGAGTAATAAAGGAAATGACAATATCATTTCAAATGGTAGTGTGATTGCGGTTGCGGATGGTCAATGTATGTTGATTGTGGACCAGGGTCGTGTTGTTGAGCTTTGTGCAACGCCAGGAGAATTTGTGTATGATTCTTCAAGTGAACCTTCTATCTTTGCGGGAAGTTTAGGTCAGAGTATTAAGGATTCTTTCTCTACTATGGCTAAGCGTTTCACTTTTGGTGGAGATACTGCCAAGGATCAAAGAGTGTATTATGTGAACACAAAGGAAATGGGTGAAGTTCTATATGGAACGGCAACTCCAATTCCATTTAGAGTGGTTGTGAACGAAGAGTTGGGTTTCAAATTGTCTGTAAAATTACGTTGTAACGGTAACTTTACATATCGTGTGGCCGATCCAATCTTATTCTATACAAATGTTTGTGGAAATGTGGCAGAGGATTTTGAGTCTGAAACTATTGAGGGCAAACTTAAGGGTGAATTGATGACGGCTTTACAGCCTGCCTTGGCAAAATTAAGTGCAGATCGTGTGATGTATTATGAGATTCCGGCTCACACAATGGATGTTGCGGCCGCTTTAAATGATGAGTTGAGTGATATTTGGCGTGCTAAGCGTGGCTTGGAAGTTGTCTCTTTCAATATTAACTCTTTGAGTATTCCTGAAGATCAAGAAAAGAAGATCACAGAGTGGGAAGAAAATGCGATGACGATGAATCAAACGGTTGCGGCTAGTCGTTTGGTTGGTGCCCAGGCTACGGCTATGAAGGATGCTGCCAATAATGCGTCTGGTGCAATGACTGGATTTATGGGTATGGGTATGGCCATGAATCAGGGTGGTATTAATGCGCAAAACTTATATGCGGCGGGTGCTGCTGCTCAACCAGCTCCTGCTCCAACACCGACTCCTGCATCTACGCCTGAGGTAAAGGCAGATGGCTGGACTTGTCCAACTTGTGGACATGTCGCAAGTGGTAAGTTCTGTCCGGAGTGTGGAACGCCTAAGCCTAGTGTTGAGGGTTGGGCTTGTCCGACTTGTGGAACTATAAATAAGGGTAAATTCTGTACAGAGTGTGGTGCGAAAAAACCGGCACATGAACCGTTGTATCGTTGTGATAAGTGTGGTTGGCAGCCGGAGGATCCGCATCATCCACCTAAATTCTGTCCGGAGTGTGGTGACCCATTTGATGATAATGACATAGAAAAGTAGAGGGTTTTAATTATGAGTACTTTACAAGAGTTTAAATGTCCTTGTTGTAATGGTGCCATTTCATTTGATACAAAACTTCAGAAGATGAAGTGTCCTTATTGTGATACAGAATTTTCTCTGGAAACACTTCAGCAATATGATTCTGTAAAGATTGAGGAAGAAGATCAATTTGAGTGGGATGTGAAGCCAGGTCAAGAGTGGGCTGAAAATGAAACCGATGGATTATTGACATATGTTTGTAATTCGTGTGGTGGTGAAATTGTTGCGGATGAAAATATGGCGGCTGCATCTTGTCCGTTTTGTGGAAGTCCGATTGTCGTAAAGGAAAAATTGGGTGGTGTCTTAAAGCCTGATTTAGTGATTCCGTTTAAATTGGATAAAAAGGCGGCTAAGGAAGGTTTGAAACAGCACTATAAGGGTAAGACTTTATTGCCTAAAGAATTCAAATCCGAAAATCATATTGAAGAAATCAAAGGTGTATATGTGCCTTTCTGGTTGTTTGATGCGGATGCCGATGGTGAGGTTCGTTATAATGCGACAAAGGTTCGTATGTGGTCGGATTCAGAATATGATTATACGGAAACCAAATACTATCGTTTATATCGTAAGGGACATGTAAGATTTGAAAATATTCCGGTGGATGGTTCAAGCAAGATGCCAGACGATATGATGGAGTCTATTGAGCCTTATGACTTAAAAGATGCAGTGGATTTCCAGACGGCCTATTTAGCAGGTTTTTTAGCCGATAAATATGATGTGGATGCCGATTCAAGTATTGATCGTGCTAACACACGTGTAAAGAAGTCTACGGAAGATGCGTTTATGACCAATTGTGGTAAGTATGACACGGTTACTTGTGAGGATAGTGCAGTTCAGATTCAGAATGGTACGGCAAAATATGCGTTGTATCCAGTTTGGATCTTAAATACGAAGTGGAAGGGTGAAAACTACAGTTTTGCGATGAATGGTCAAACGGGTAAATTTGTAGGGAATCTTCCAGAAAATAAGAGCCTAGTTTACTTGTACTATGTAGTGATTACGCTTCTTGGAAGTGTTTTAGCTTATATCGCAATATTGATTATGAGTTGGGGAAAGTAGGAGGTTGTATATGAAAAAATTAGGTGTTTTATGTTCATCTCTTCTACTTGCACTTATGATGTGCTTCCCGGTTTTTGCGAGTGAAGATCTAAGATATGTAGAGGATAATGCAGGTTTATTAACTGCAAATGAACAGCAGGAATTAAATGATACTTTAACTGATATCAGTGAAAGACAAGGTGTAGATGTTGCCGTAATTACAGCGGATGATATGGGTGATAAATCCATAGAAGACTACGCAAAAGCGAAATATGATGAGCGTGGTTATGGCGATGATGGTGCTTTATTGGTTGTCAATATGGAAGTTCGCAAGTGGTGGATGTCTACTTATGGAAAAGGTACTACAGCGATTTCATCGGATGCGATTCAAGCGATTGGTAGTGAGTTTGCGCCTTATTTAAGTAGTGGAAAATATGCGGATGCGTTTGAAACATACGCAAGACTTTGCGATGACTATATTACTAGGGCGCCAAATCTTTCCGAAGAGTATGCGCAGGCTTTAAGTGGTCTTACTTCATTACAAGATGGACTAAGATTTGTGAATGATGATGCGCGTTTATTAACAGAGGATGAAAGAAAAGAGTTAAATGATACTTTAACCCAAATTGGTAAGCGTCAAGGTTTAGATGTTGCGATATTGACTACAAAAGATACGGGTGGTAAGACACTTCTTGATTATGCGATGACGATGTATGAAGCGCTTGAGTATGGTCAGGGTAAAAATAAAGATGGAATTCTTTTAGTTGTCAACATGGAAACACGTAAGTTCTGGATGGCCACTCATGGTTATGGTATTACAGCCTTTACGGATGCCGGAATTAGTTATATTAGTGAAAAGCTAGGTCCTTCTTTTAAGAAGGAGAAGTACATGAAGGCTTTTACAACGTTTGGTAGTCTTTGCGAAAAGTTTGTAGAAAAGGCACATAATGGTAGCCCTTATGATGTTGGAAATATGCCGTTTAAATGGCTTCCATGGTATTGTGTACCAATTTCTCTTTTAGTAGGTTTTATTTGTGCAGTCTTTGTGGTTAGTAAAAAGCGTGATGAACTTCATTCTGTTAGCTTTGAAGACAAGGCACATAACTATATGAAGAAAAATACGTTGAAGATGAAAGAGTCTCATGACTACTTCTTGTATCACACAATAACTCGTCATCGAATTAAATCTGACGATGATGATAGTTCGAGTGGTGGAAGTAGCACATACACTAGTAGTAGTGGCGACACGTATGGTGGTGGTGGCGGTAGCTTCTAATGCCGCAAAATGCAGGATCAAACCCCTGCATTTTCCATTTTAAATGAATACATGTTTCTTGTGGCTATCTAAAATAAAAAGGTAGGCTGTGTGAATAGAATAGGAGTTGATAATATATGAAAAAGAGTTGGACGAGTGTTGGACTTAGTCTATGTATGGTTTTGACTTTAACTCCGGTTACGGCAATCTATGCAGATGAGTTTGATGCTCATGAGGGTGTGATGGATCAAGAAATAGTTGAAGAAAAGGATTTAGATCTTGTAGAGGAAGAAGAACCCGTTGTTGAGGATGAATCTGAAGAAGTGATAGAACAAGTTGAATCTGAACCAGAAGAAGAGGTGGAGGTTGCGCCAATGATGTTAGCGGCGCCTGCACCTGTATCGAGTGGTTTGGCAATTGATGAAACAAACTTTCCGGATGCGAACTTTAGAAGCTATGTTTTAGCGAAATTTGATTCGAATGGAGATGAAAAGTTGGATGATGAGGAGATTGCGAATGTTAAATATATTTTTGCACCATCAAAAACGATTTCGAGTTTAAAGGGTATTGAGTATTTTACTGAACTTTTAGAATTGGATTGTGGAAATAATCAATTGACTTCATTAGATGTCAGTAAAAATACAAAGCTTGTTAAATTGATTTGTAGTAAAAATGCATTAACTTCTTTAAATACGAGTCATAATCCATTGTTAAAGAAGCTTGATATTTATAATAATAAGATTACTTCAATTGATGTAAGTCAGAATACAGAGTTAGAGACTTTGTATATTGGGCGTAATCCGATTGAAACTTTAAATGTGAAAAACAATGTGAAGTTAATGGAGTTACAGAGTGAATTGAATAACTTAACATCAATTGATTTGAGTAATAATTCACCATCTATGACACTATATATGGCAAATAATATATATCCAATAACGGTTGGTAAAGGAAAAAGATTTGATTTATCAAAGCTTCCGGCTGGTTTTGATGTGAGTAAAGCTTCGAATTGGCAAAATGCGACTGTGAATTCGGGTGTGTTGATTGTTGAGAATGGGAAGGATTTTGTTACGTATGATTATGATTGTGGAAATGGTCATATAGTGAAGTTTAAATTTAGAGTATATTCTAGCATTAAACAAGTATCTGTGCCTTGGCCTAAATATAAATATTTATATATGAATTTCTATACTTATAATGGGAAAGAACAAGTGGGTGTAGATGCTGGTGAAGGCTATACACTTAGTGGTGACTATAAGGCAACGAATGCTGGAAATTATAAAGCGAAAGTGAATTTACTTGAAGGTTATGAATGGGCAGATGGTTCGACGGGTGAAAAAACGATTGAATGGGAAATTCGTAATGCCCAGCAGGATACGCCTGGTGGTTTACAGGGGGTAGCTCCTTCGAGTTCAAGTGCTAAGGATGGTAAGATTACGGGTACAACATCCGCAATGCGTTATAAGAAATTAGATGGTTTGCCTAATTATTGTAAAAATGGAGAAACCACGGGTTTAGAACCTGGCGAGTATGTAGTTTGGTATGATAAGAAACCAAATTATGATGCAAGTCCTTATACGAAGGTCATAGTTCCTAACTATGGTGATACAACAGGTAAGATTATTGTACGTAATGGAACTGTGAATGGTAGTGATTCTTTAATCGTTTCAAAGAGTGATGTCGCAACGCTTGTAGCTAAAACGTCTGCTTCTTATGATAAAGAATTTGATAAATGGGTCATAAAGGCTGGTAAAGCAACAATTAAAGATGTAAATAGTGAAACTACAACGATTACAAATGTGGGTGGTCCAGTTACAGTGGAAGCTGTTTATAAGGATAAGCGATTTAAACTTGATGTTGTCAATGGTACGGGTTCAGGAAGTTTTACCCAGGGTACTGTTGTAACAATCAAAGCGGATGCTCCACCTGCAGGAAAAGTATTCTGGAAATGGGAAGAAAAAACAGGAAGTGCGTATATTAATAGTGTGTTGGCAGAAACGAGTGAACTGACTATTATGCAAAGTAATGTAACGATTGAAGCCGTATATAAGGATGCAACTCCAATTACGCCACCGGGACCTGCAAAATACGCATTAAAGGTTGATGGTGGAATTGGTTCTGGAGAATATGGTGAAAATAGTGAGGTTATTATTAAGGCATATGCGCCGGAGTTAGGCAAAGAATTTGATAAGTGGGAACTTGTTTCTGGTGATGCAGTCATTGAAGATGTAAATAGTGCAATCACAAAAGTTACAACGAAGGCAATGGCCGCAAACATTAGGGCTGTATATAAGGAAAGTTCTGTTCCTGCACCAACATTGAAATTTGATTTAATTGTGAAGAATGGTACAGGTTCAGGAATGTATGAAGAAAATGAAGTTGTAAGTATTCAAGCGAATGCACCTGTTGCTGGTATGGAATTTGATCGTTGGAAAACAAATTCAGGTAAGGTAACTTTTGACAATTACAAGAGTATAAATACAACTGTAACAATCTTGGATTCCAATGCTGAAATTGAAGCTTTATATAAGAAAATAGTTCCAGTTCATACGCATACTTATGGTAAGTGGAGTTATGATAATATTGGACATTGGCAAGAGTGTACAGATCCATTGTGTCCAAATAAAGCGTATACGATAAAATATCAAGGTTATCATCAGTTTAGTACGAGCCGAGATACTACATGTAATATTTGCGGTTACAAGCGAACTCTTCCAACATATAACTTTATTGATGGCGCAAATGGAGAGTGGCTCAAGAATAGTAATAAAGACCTTGGCTTCAAAACGGATGGCGAATTCTCTAAATTTACAGGTGTTAAGGTGGATGGCACTTTAATTGGTGCAGATAAGTATACAGCGGTTACTGGTTCTACTCTTGTCACATTGAAGAAGGATTATCTTGAAACGTTGTCTGTTGGTAAACATACATTGACAGTGGTTTACACGGATGGAGAATGTACAACTGAATTTGAAGTGAAGAATAAAGTTGTTGAAAAGCCTGGAACAGAAGAAGATACTAAGCCTGGTACGGATACAGAAAAACCAAAGCCGGATGTTGAAAAGCCAACATCGCCAGAAGAGGGTAAGAAGCCTAGTACAGAAACTAAAAAGCCAATACCTTCAAAGGTAGATAAGAAAGCGAATGTTAAGTCTGAAAAGAAGAAGTCTTTGAATACGGCATACTCATATAATATGGGTCAATGGATGGCTTTATTATTGATGAGTGGGGTTGTGTTGGTATTAACTGTGTTTAAGAAAAAGAGAAATTAATGAAGAGGGCCAGTAATTGGCCTTCTTTGTTTATATTTTGGTAAATTTAGTTCTTTGTTTGAGATGTATTTGTGGGCTTGTTAATATGGTGGTGAAGGGAGATGAGGAATATGGGTAAAAGATTGTTGTCAATACTTGGCTTGTTGATTGCGATAGTGGGTATTGTGTTTGGTGGTAATCTTATTTTAGTTATTATTGGATGTGTGATTCTTGGTTTAGGGCAGATGATCAAGGATAAAGAAGACAACGAATTGAATATGAATGTAGTACATGAATTCTTTGAGGATGTAAAAATGAACCCAGAAAGTCATATACTGAATGTAAGTGATACAAATATTCCTTTGCCTAAACATGATTATTGTAGTGGCAGTGGGTATGTACAAGGTAAATATAAAGGTTTAGATGTAGAGTTTTGTACCATTAAACTTACAGATGTGACAGAGGTCTTGCGTGATGAGACGGGCTTATGGGAAAAGAATGAAAATACAGTCTATACGGGAGAATGGATGTTGTGTAATCTTAATCAAAGGTTTAATACGTGGCTAACTATATATCCTCGCAGTTTATTGGATAAACAAAGTATTAAAACTGGAAATGAGGCGTTTGATAAGAAGTTTAATTTGACTTGTGGGGATGAGAAATTGGCTCTTAAGATATTGGATTCAAATCGTTTAGAGCGAATTATGGCTTTATCAAATCATAAGTTTTCAATAAACTTGAATGAGGATGGAAGACTTTATATTGCAGCTCATAGTTTTAAGAATATGAATGATTTAAAGTGGTTTGTAGATATGATTGATGTGTTTAGGGGATAATTATGAACAATAAAGAACTATATTTAGAAACAAAAGAGATGCTTGAAGAATTTGATTTTATTGATGATTCAAAAATAGCAGTATTGACTTATTGTAAGAATGTTGTTGATCTAAAATTAGTGCATGACTTTATTATGGATAAGAAGTATAAGAATATTTACGATATTCCAAAATATGCATTTTATTTGTATATGAAACGAAATCATCCGGAAAGAATTATAGAGGATTAAAAAAGCCAGAGAAATATAATCTCTGGTTTTGATTTAATGAAAAGTTTGCCAAATTGTTTGCCAGAAATGAGAACTTAAGAAATAAAAAAGTTCTGAACTCCTTTATATAAAGTGAATTCAGAACTTTGACTTTCAAACTGGCAGGGGTAGTAGGACTCGAACCCACATCAACGGTTTTGGAGACCGCTATCTTAGCCTTTGGACGATACCCCTAAGTGCTTGTTAATGATATCATGAATTAAATGGTTGTGCAAGCTCTTTTTTTAAAAAATCTTAATTGACAATA
>ERZ869979.67-NODE-67-length-25257-cov-5.161835_pt1 | contig 25257 bp, 19 predicted proteins | sample MGYA00521269_ERZ869979 | MGnify/ENA primary metagenome ERZ869979 (study PRJEB32232, sample SAMN07284974) | human gut metagenome | biome: human-associated habitat; material: feces | host: Homo sapiens | place: Tanzania | collected 2014-04-05 ... | reverse complement strand
CTTATCTTTGCCCCCATGAAGAAGAAAACGATTTGGACCATAGCCATTATCATGGGCTTTTCGTTCCTTGCGCTGCTATTCCTGCAGCTCAGTTACATCCAGGAGATGGTGAACATGAAGAAGGAACAGTTTGACGAGTCGGTCAACAGAGCCCTATATCAAGCTTCAAGAAACTTGGAGCTGAATGAAACTTTGCGCTATCTTGAAAAGGATGTCAATGAGACGGAACGCAAGGCTAGTAAGAAGGATTCGGTGGGAACCCGAAGCGGTCAGCTGGATGGTACCATCCAGCACTCTCACCAGTATTCTGTGGTGGGCAAGGATGGTACGGTCTATTCATCCTTCGAGTTGAAGACCATTGCAACCAATCCTGCCAACAAGCCGAAGGCGATGATTCTGCGCAGCGACAAGAACTCGCTTAATGAGACTCAGAAGTCCTTGCAGGAGATTGTGAAGAATCGCTATGTATATCAGAAAGCGTTGCTCGACGAGGTGGTTTATTCCATTCTCTATTCGGCATCCGATAAACCATTGAAGGAACGAATCAACTTCAAGCAGTTGGATCAGGACCTCAAGGCTGAGATGATGAACAATGGAATCAATATCCCTTATCACTTTACGGTGACAACCCAGGATGGTAGGGAGGTGTACCGTTGTCCTGATTATACCGACGAGGGTGAGGAATACAGCTATTCGCAGGTGCTCTTCCGCAACGACCCGCAGTCGAAGATGGGAGTCGTAAAGGTTCACTTCCCTGATATGAACAGCTACATCTTCTCCAGTGTGCGCTTTATGATTCCTAGCATCATTTTCACGCTGGTGTTACTCATCACCTTCATCTTCACCATCGTGGTCATCTTCCGACAGAAGCGATATACTGAGATCAAGAACGATTTCATCAATAATATGACCCATGAGTTGAAGACGCCTATTGCCAGCATCAGTCTGGCAGCACAGATGCTCAACGACCCGTCGGTATCCAAGAGCGAGCAGATGCAGAAGCATCTGGGTGGTGTGATAGATGATGAATCGAAGCGACTCCGCTTCCTGGTAGAAAAGGTTTTGCAGATGAGTATGTTCGACCGCAAGAAGGCGGTGTTCAAGAAGAAGGAGCTCGACCTGAACGAGATCGTTGAGAATGCAGCCCACTCTTTCGCCCTCCGCGTAGAGCATACGGGAGGTAAGATATACGTGGATATTGAGGCGATAGACTCCACGCTCTATGTGGATGAGGTGCATTTCCAGAATGTGATCTTCAATCTGATGGACAATGCCGTGAAGTATCGCAAACCGGAAGAGCCGCTGTTTATCACGATGAAGACATGGAATGATGAACATCATCTCTATCTCTCCATCAATGATACGGGCTTGGGTATGAAGAAGGAGAACCTGAAGAAGATCTTCGACAAGTTCTACCGCGTACATACGGGCAATGTGCATGATGTGAAGGGCTTCGGCCTCGGTCTTGCCTATGTGAGGAAGATAGTGGAATTGCATGGTGGAGAGATCAAGGTTGACAGCGAATTGGGCAAGGGTACTACCTTTACCATCAAGCTGCCGGTAATACATGATTAAGAGACAATGATAAATAGAATATTAACAAGTAAAAATAATAAGAATATGGAAGAGACAGTAAAAATCCTGCTTTGCGAGGATGATGAGAATTTGGGTATGTTGCTTCGTGAGTATCTGCAGACCAAGGGCTTTGCTACAACATTGTGCCCTGACGGTGAGGCTGGCTTCAAGGAGTTTACCAAGAACAAGTATGATATTGCCGTTCTCGATGTGATGATGCCTAAGAAGGATGGCTTTACTCTGGCTCAGGAGATTCGCCAGCAGACGGCAGATCTGCCAATCGTATTCCTTACTGCCAAGACTTTGAAGGAGGATATTTTGGAAGGCTTCAAGATAGGTGCTGATGATTATATCACCAAACCATTCTCTATGGAGGAGCTGGTGTTCCGTGTAGAGGCTATCCTGCGCCGTGTACGTGGCAAGAAGACCAAGGAATCTACCATGTATCACATCGGAAAGTTTACCTTCGATACACAGAAGCAGCTGCTTACCATCGGTGATGAGCAGACCAAGCTGACTACTAAGGAGAATGAGCTTCTTGCTCTTCTCTGTGCTCATGCCAATGAGATTCTTCAGCGTGATTTCGCATTGAAGACCATCTGGATTGACGACAACTACTTCAATGCGCGCTCTATGGATGTGTATATCACCAAGCTCCGCAAGCATCTGAAGGAAGATCCGCAGATTGAGATCATCAATATCCATGGTAAGGGCTACAAGCTCATCGTGCCGGATATGGATTAAGGATAGGGATTAACAGAAAAGCTGTAAGCTGTATAAGGCAGTAGAAGGCTATCTATGGAAAAAGAGAAAGGAGGGTGTGTCAAAAGTCCAAGACACACCCTCCTTCTTTCGTTTCATAACCGCCTGTCTTTATCCTTTTTTCAGCGAATAGACAAATCCGGCAACGCCAGCCAGGATGAAGAACAGACCTGCAAACAACATGATGTTGCTCTTGATGGCGAAGGCGAAGCTTGCCGCAAGCAGCAGAACGCCCAAAACGATGAAGGTCATACCCATGGAAGGGAGGGTATGAAGTGATTTTTTGAGTCTTTTATCCATATTTTCGTGCAATTAACAATTATTTTCTGCAAAAGTACAAAAAATATTTGGTTAATTCAAGAAAAAGTTGTAAATTTGCACCGCAATTCGTGAAATGGGGTGTGTTTACGCGCACATTTTTATGTTTTGCAAGAGAATTTTAATATTAATTTTTTAATTATTTACAAAAGTAGTATGAATCAATACGAAACCGTTTTCATTTTGACTCCCGTTTTGTCTGATGAACAGATGAAGGAAACGGTCGCTAAGTTCGAGAAGGTACTCACCGATAATGGTGCTGAGATTCTGAACAAAGAGGCTTGGGGTTTGAAGAAGTTGGCTTACAACATCGAGAAGAAGACATCAGGCTTCTACAGCTTGGTTGAGTTCAAGGCTGAGCCAACTGTTATCGCTAAGCTCGAAACAGCTTATCGCCGCGACGAGAAAGTAATTCGTTACATGACTGTTAAACTTGACAAGTATGCTGCCGCTTACGCAGAGAAGCGTCGTGCAAAGCTTGGTAAAAAAGAGGAGGCTTAATCATGGCAGATCAGAAATCAGAAATCCGTTATTTGACCGCTCCTTCTATCGACACAAAGAAGAAGAAGTATTGCCGTTTCAAGAAGAGCGGTATTAAGTACATCGACTATAAGGACCCAGAGTTCTTGAAGAAGTTCTTGAACGAGCAGGGTAAGATCCTTCCACGTCGTATCACAGGTACATCTTTGAAGTATCAGCGCCGCGTGGCACAGGCTGTTAAGCGTGCTCGCCAGATCGCTTTGCTTCCTTACGTAACCGATTTGATGAAGTAATTTAAGGAGGAGAAGAAGAATGGAAATTATTTTGAAGCAAGATATTATCGGTCTTGGATACAAGAACGATATCGTAAATGTAAAGAGTGGTTATGGTCGTAACTTCCTTATCCCTACAGGTAAGGCTGTTATCGCATCTCCATCTGCTAAGAAGCAGTTGGCTGAGGATTTGAAGCAGCAGGCTCACAAGCTTGAGGCTATCAAGGCTGAGGCTGTTAAGAAGGGCGAGGCTCTCAATGGCGTCGTTCTTACTATCGCTGCTAAGGTAAGCGCTACAGGTCAGCTTTATGGTTCTGTAAACGCTGCTACTGTTGCTGAGGAACTCGCTAAGAAGGGCATCGAGGTTGATCGCAAGATCATCACTATGAAGGATGCTAAGAAGGTTGGTGAGTACGAGGCTACTGTACACTATCACAAGGAGGTTGAGGTTAAGGTTCCAGTTAACGTTGTTGCTGAGAACGCTCCTGTTGCAGCTCCTGCTGCTGAGGAGGTTGCAGCTGAGGCTGTAGCTGAGGAAGAGGCTCCAGCAGCTGAGTAATCCTCAAAAAAATAATCTCAAATCGACACAAGTACGAAAATTTTCGCACTGTAAAGCAAATTAATATAAAGATCCCTTTTGCCGAAAGGCATTAGGGATTTTTTTTATGCCTGTTCCGCATTCAGAATGGAAAGTTTTTACCATTCTTGTAGTAATTTAGAATATATAACTTTATTTTTTAATATTCTCTGCTGATTCTCAGAATTTTATTGTACCTTTGCAGTCGAATTCAGAGAATTCATATTTATTACAGAATATTATTTATAAACTAAAAAATATAAGGATAAAATGAAAGCATTTGTTTTCCCTGGACAGGGTTCTCAGTTCGTAGGTATGGGTAAGGACCTCTACGATAACAACGCATTGGCAAAAGAACTTTTCGATAAGGCTGATGAGATTCTCGGCTTCAAGATTACTGATATCATGTTCGCCGGTACCGACGATCAGTTGAAGGAAACTAAGGTTACCCAGCCTGCTGTATTCCTCCATTCTGTTATCTCTGCTCTTTGCCTGGGTGAGGAGTTTAAGCCAGCTATGGTTGCTGGTCACTCTCTCGGTGAGTTCTCTGCATTGGTTGCTGCCGGTGCTATGGCTTTCGAGGATGGTTTGAAACTTGTTGCTGCTCGTGCCAACGCTATGCAGAAGGCTTGTGAGGCAAATCCTGGTACAATGGCTGCTATCATCGGTTTGCCAGATGAGAAGGTAGAAGAAATTTGTACTTCTGTAAGCACAGAGGGTAATGTTGTTGTTGCTGCCAACTACAACTGTCCTGGTCAGCTTGTTATCTCAGGTAATGTAGATGCTATCAATGCAGCTTGTGAGCAGTTGAAGGCCGCTGGTGCTAAGCGTGCTTTGCCTTTGAAGGTAGGTGGTGCTTTCCACTCTCCATTGATGCAGCCTGCTAAGGATGAGCTTCAGGCAGCTATTGAGAAGACAACATTCTCTGCTCCTAAGTGTCCTGTATATCAGAATGTAGATGGTAAGCCTCATACTGATCCTGCAGAGATTCAGCAGAATCTTATTGCACAGCTTACAAGTTCTGTACGCTGGACATCTTCTGTTCAGGCTATGATTGCAGATGGTGCTGATGACTTTACTGAGTGCGGTCCAGGTAAGGCTTTACAGGGAATGATTGGTCGCATCGATAAGACTGTTGCAGCTCACGGTATTGCTTAATCGTTTAAAAAAATAATCCCACGTTTTATCTTCTTGGCAAAGGCGTTGCCGAGAAGATAAATCGTTTCATTTTTAGTAGAACCGCTAAATGAAGGAAAAAATTGTAATTTATCAAGTTCTCCCGAGGCTCTTCGGTAATAAGAATACCACACGAAAGGAGAACGGAACAATTGAGGAGAATGGTTGCGGCAAACTGAATAATTTTACCGATGATGTGCTGGCTCGCATACATGATATGGGTTTCACTCACATTTGGTTTACTGGAGTTATTCGTCACGCTACCCAAACAAACTACTCATCTTATGGTATTCCTACCCAACACGCAGAGGTGGTGAAAGGAAAGGCAGGCTCTCCATACGCTATAACTGACTATTATGATATTGATCCAGATTTAGCGGAGAATGTAAGCTTGCGAATGACTGAATGGGAACGTCTTATAGACAGAACCCACAAGGCTGGTATGAAGGTCATTATGGACTTCGTGCCTAATCATGTGGCCCGTGAGTATCATTCTATTTGCAAACCAGCAGGTGTACGAGATTTAGGAGAAGATGATGATACGAACATGCACTTCTCTACAAAGAATAATTTCTATTATGCTTGGGGTGACTTAGACCTGAATGAAGTCCGTTATTCCAAACCGGCAATGGTTCCTTTTTCTGAAAAGGATTCTAAGATTTTTGAACCTTATACAGAAAGTCCGGCTAAGGCTACGGGAAATGATCGTTTTGACAATCGCCCAGGTTGTAATGACTGGTATGAGACCGTGAAACTCAACTATGGTGTCGATTATTGTGATGCAGGAGGTAGAAGTTATCACTATGAGCCAGTACCAAGTACATGGGGCAAGATGACAGATATCCTGCTTTATTGGGCAAGCAAGGGCATCGATGGTTTCCGTTGTGATATGGCAGAAATGGTACCTACTGCATTCTGGTCGTATGCTACTCAGATATTGAAAGCTCGTTATCCTCATGTTATTGTGATTGGAGAGGTTTATGATCCAAGTCAGTATCGCAATTATGTGAAGTCTGGTTTTGATTATCTATATGATAAGGTGGGTATGTATGATTGTCTGCGTGGAGTAATCCGTGGTGAGCGTCCTGCTGCCAGTATCACTCATGAATGGCAGGTGGTGGATGACATCCGCGAGCACATGCTCTATTTCCTGGAAAATCATGATGAGCAGCGCATCGCCAGCGATTTCTTCTGTGGTAATGCTATGAAGGCGATTCCAGCAGCAGCCATGAGTCTCTTCTTTCAGAAGAATCCTTTCATGCTTTATAGCGGACAGGAATTTGGCGAGAAGGGTATGGATAAGGAAGGATTCAGTGGCAGAGATGGTCGCACCACGATATTTGATTATTGGAGTCCTGAGACTTTGACGCATGCTTATCAGGAAAATGCAGAGGACGTATATACCCAAGAACAGAAGTATTTGGCAGCCACTTATCGCCAGCTTCTACGTCTCGCCAATGAGGAGAAAGCGATTCGAGAGGGTGAAACCTTTGATTTGATGTATGTGAATCCGGGTTCTGAAGGCTTTGATCCGCGTACCAACTTTGCTTTCCTTCGCAAGAAGGATGATGAGGTGATGCTCATCGTGCTCAATTTCTCTCAAGAGACTCGTCAGTTGCAGGTTTGCATTCCTGGTCACGCCTTCGATTTCTTCCAAATCAAGGAAGAAGAGGTTCTTGTCACTGAACTGTTCTCTGGTGGTAAGAAGAAGGTAGAACTGAAGAAGGATGGCGTGTTCCCAATATCAATGGATGCCAATGGAGTAAGAATTTATAAATTCAATGTCAAGATGGAGGAAATTGATTTCGTATTGAATGAGCACCACAAGGAGGAGTTCCCTCCTGCTCATACGGCTGAGCATCTGCTCAACCAGTTGATGGTTCGCATGTTTGGTTGCGAGCGTAGTCGCAATGCCCATATTGAGCGTAAGAAGAGTAAGATGACTTTTGTTGTCGATCATAAGCCAACTCGTCAGGAGGAAAAGGCGATAGAAACGGAAATGAATCGCTTGATAGAGGAAGATATGCCTGTGACCTATGAGTTTGTGGATCGCGACCATATTCCTGCGAATGTTAAGATTGATCGTTTGCCGGATGATGCAAGTGAAACTTTGCGTCTGGTACGCATTGGTGATTACGATGTTTGTCCATGTATTGGCAAGCATGTACGTTCTACGGCGCAGATTGGCAAGTTTGTATTGCTCGGAACAAATTGGGATGAGCATGCCCATTCATTGCGTATCCGTTTCAAGATCGTGCAGTAGTGATAAAATATAGTAACGATATAAAAAAACAGCAATGGCTATACTTTTCAGTAGTAGCTATTGCTGTTTTTTTTCTTATATAGCAAGATGACTTTTTTCTCTTGATATAAATTGTTTATGCACCAGGGAGAATTCTTCGTTCAGCGTCTTTGAATGTCCGTTCAACGACTTTGAACGGCGGTTCAACGTCTTTGAATGTCGGTTCAACGTCTTTGAACGGAGAAATGATAAGGATGCGGAAACAAATTCATTGTGGTTTAACGATTTTAGTTTGTGGTTTACCGTTTTTAGTTGCCCACTCTTAGCATTATTTTTATGCTTTGTTATGCGTTCTCATATTGTTTGTTTTCCGAAATGATGGCTGCGGAAAATAGCAGTGAACCAGCGCAAGGTGTATTATGGTATTCTGTAGTACACCCACCTTTTTTGCTATAGTAGTAATAGCCCAAGTATGGGTTTTTGGTTTGGATATGCATCGAAACAGAGTTCTTTTTGGTTTGGAAATGCAATGAAGATGATAATTTTTGGTTTGGAAATGTATCTATAAAATGGATTTTTTGGTTTGGAAATGCTTGATTTTGCTTATTTTTGTTTGGATTTTTAAAAATAAGTTGTATCTTTGCAGCATGTTTTAAAAAGATAAACGTATGTTTGAAAGAATCGCCATCCAATACCTTCGTCAATGGGCGAAAAAAGAAGATCGTAAGCCGCTGGTCTTGCGAGGCGCCCGACAGGTTGGTAAGACAACTTTGGTAAAGTTGTTTGCTAAGGAGTTTGATACTTATATTTACATGAACTTGGAGGAGAAGGAATATGCAGAATTGTTTGCCGCAGACTATTCTTTCGAAGATTTATTGGCTGGAATATATCTCAAGGCCAACGAACCATTAGATTTCGGTAAACGGACCTTGATCTTTATTGATGAGATACAAAATGAGCCAAAAGCCGTGCAAACTTTGCGCTACTTCTACGAGAAGCATCCTGAAGTCTATGTGATAGCAGCAGGTTCTCTGTTGGAAAGTCTTATGGGCCGACATATCTCTTTTCCTGTCGGTCGTGTAGAATATATGGCTTTGCATCCATGTACTTTCGTGGAGTTCCTTCGTGCCATGGGGCAGAAACTGATGGCTGATAGTATAGAAAACATGTCCTTGCCTGCTTCTTTGCATCTTTCTGCTATGGAGTGGTTCAAGAAGTATATGATAGTGGGAGGCTTGCCCGAAGCTGTTGCCAATTATGCAAAGTATATGGATATTGTCAGGCTGAATGAAGTGTTTAATTCCCTGCTTTCTGGGTATAGGGATGATGTGGAAAAATACGCCAGTAAACCAAAGGAGCAGGATGCTATCCGATACATATTGAATTATGGTTGGACATTTGCAGCACATCGCATCCAGTTTTCCAAATTCACAAGTTCTTCTTTCAAGGCTGCAGAAGCAGGCAATGCTTTCCGTATATTAGAGAAAACGCTTTTGTTGGAGTTGGTATATCCTCAAACTTCTGTATCTTTTCCTATTTTACCCGACTTGAAGAAAAGTCCTAAATTGTTATGGATTGATACGGGGTTGGTGAATTATGTTGCAGGTATGCAAGAAGATTTGCTATTTAGTAAAGATACCGATGAACTTTGGAATGGTGATATTGCTGAGCATATCGTAGGGCAGGAATTGTTGGGTTCAACATTTATGTTTGGTGAGAAAAGAATGTTTTGGGTGCGTGAAGCCAGGAACTCTCAGGCTGAAATCGACTTCTTGATGAGATACAAATCACATCTGATTCCGATAGAAGTGAAGACAGGCAGTAATGCTAAACTCCGTTCTTTGCATCTCTTTATGGAAGAGTCGAAAGAGAAGGTGGCATTGCGCCTCTGGAATGGTCCGATGACATCGGATACCGTACCAACTCAGAAAGGTAAGTCTTTCACTTTGTATAATATTCCGTTATATTATGCCGGATATCTGCAGGTGTTTCTGGATAGGATAAGTGATATCATCTGAGACCGATACTTCCATCTTTTGCCGATGGACGACATGATTAGTTGTATTATATATTTTCAGTTTCTGCGTATGCTGCTGGTATCCTTTAAATACTTTTGCTCTTTCTGAAAAATATGCATTATTGGCTGAAAGGAATATGAAATTTAGCCAATAATGTTTAAAAATATGTATTATTGGCTTAAAACTGTGTAAGATATAGCCAATAATTGCTTTTTCTTGCTATCTTTGTAAGCGATAAGAAATTAAAGCAGGAGAAAAGGAAATGAAGAACAATATAATAGGCAGAAAAAGTGAATAAGATACACTGGCTCGCATATTTGAGTCAAGGCAGTCTGAATTTGTGGCTATATGTGGACGCCGCAGAGTGGGGAAAACGTTTCTCGTGCGTGAATATTTTGAGCAGGAAATGGTTTTTCAAGCATCCGGACTGGCAGGAGGAAACACTCAGGAACAGTTGAAAAACTTCTTTTATACAATTCGTCGTTATGACCGGAAAGTATCATCGCTGCCCCATGATTGGCTCGATGCCTTTGAGATGCTGATTTCTTATCTCGATTCTCTGTCCCAAGTAGAACGCAAGGTGGTTTTTCTCGACGAACTGCCTTGGATGGATACTGTGGGCTCTGACTTTATCTCTGCCTTGGAGCACTTCTGGAATGGATGGGCTTCGGCACGTCACGACATCGTTCTGATAGTCTGTGGCTCTGCTACTTCCTGGATGATGGACAAACTCATTAATAATCATGGTGGACTTTATGGTCGTCTTACCCATCGTCTATTCCTGCAACCTTTTTCTCTTGGAGAATCGGAAGCGTTTCTGAAGGCCAAGGGGATGATGCTGTCAAGATACGAGATGGCAGAGCTTTACATGATATTGGGAGGCATCCCATACTATCTTAATCTTTTGGACGAGCGGTTAAGTTTAGCGCAGAATATAGACCGTATACTGTTCAATCCCAACGGTCAGTTGTATAATGAGTTTTCGATACTCTATCGCTCCCTGTTCAAGGATTCTGAGGCATATGTCAAGGTGGTAGAGTGCCTGAACGAGCGTGGATATGGAATGACTCGCACAGAAATAGCTAATGCAGCCCAGATGAAATCAGGCAAGACATTGACCACGATTCTTGACAATCTGGAATCGTGCGGATTTATCAGAAAATATGTCAACTTCGGATGTTCTACCCGAAAATCTCTTTATCAGTTGGTGGATTTCTTCACCTTGTTTTATTTTCGTTTTCTGCGAGACAGTTCGTTCCGGAATCTTCTGTATTGGAGCAAGTTGCAGCGCACGCCCCGTTTCTATGCCTGGGCAGGAGTTTCATTCGAGATATTGGCGATGAATCATATCTCTCAAGTCAAGCAGCGGTTGGGTATAGCTGGTGTATCCACCAATTTATATTCATGGCGGAGCAAGAGTAGTGGGGAGGCTGATGAGCGGGCCGCTCAGATAGATATGGTGATAGAGCGTGGCGACAACACCATCAATCTATGCGAAATGAAATTCTCGGAAGGAGAGTTTGCCATCAATAAGGATTATGATAAGATTTTGAGAAACAAAATTGCCCGTTTTATGGAAGAAACGAAAACTCGGAAGTCCATACAGCTGACGTTTATCAGCAGTTATGGTCTTCAGCGCAACATGTATTCGGGCATTGCCCAGAACGAAGTGGTGCTTGATGATTTGTTTTAAGCACCATCTTGTTCTGGTGAATGATTCCTCTGTAGGATTCATTATGGGTTCCAGAGTTGAACATCCATAACTTTGTTGCCACTATGCAAAGACAATTTCGTTTCGATTTTATTCAAATAGACTATCCATAGTAACCTCTTTTTGTACAATGCCACTATGCTTGCCATAAGCAACACCATAGGTGGTAATCATAGTGAGGTGAATGGTTTGCTTGGGAGAAAGAGTGGCTTTAAGTGCTTCTATGCGATGGCGCAAGCGTATTTCCTCTTCCTTGCTGATGGTGTAAGGGGAACTGGCAAACTTCATTTCACATAAGTTCACCACATTGTCGTTTCTGATAATCAAGAGGTCTATTTGAGTGCCATCTTGATTTTCGTCTCCTCTTACATTCCAAGCTGAGAGTGATGATTTGACGCCACCGATTTCCAAGGTTCGTTTGATTTGCTGGATGTGTTGCCAGCAAACTTCCTCGAAGGCAACACCATGCCATGCCTTCAAGATGTCGGAAGTCATATTATCGCTGATGAATCCTGCATCCTTGCTGTTTTCTTCTACATATTTTAGCCAGAATAGACAGAAGTTGTCTATCAGTTTGTAACAGATTGTACTTTTCGGCATACCATATGGGGAATAACATGTAATGAAATCGCTTTCAACCAAAGCTGCTAAAGTCTTGCTCAAGCCACCACCTAAAGGCAATCCTGTAGCTTTGCTGATTTCTTCTCGGGTAAACCCACTGTGCCGAGTTGCCAATAAGCGTACAACCTTTTTGCTATCTTCTGGATTATTGAAGATAGCAGCAAATAATCGGTTGAACTCATCCTTTAGTCTCGGTTTGTTACCAAAGAGAATCTTGTCTGTATTCTGTTCAAAACTCAATCCTTTTTGGAAGTAGCTAATATAATAAGGTATTCCACCGAAAACCATGTAACTTTGCAATATGTCATACTGGCTCATCTGTATATTGGCATGTTCAAAGTACATGGCACATTCTTTCAATGTGAAAGGGGACAGTTTGATTTCTGCAGTTAAGCGTCCATATAGCCCACCCTTGTTTTTAGAGAGATTGCTAAGAATCCAAGAGGTTGCGCTACCGCAAACGATTAGCATGATATTGTCCCTGCCACTACACCAGCCATTCCAAAAGTTCTCAAAGGCTGGAAGGAAACCAGAGCGTGGGGTATCCATCCAAGGTAACTCGTCTATGAATACTACTTGCCGCTCACCATTGTCAAGATTCTGCAAGAGTTGTTCGAGTAGGAAAAATGCCTCCATCCATGTTTTGGGTGCTTTGTATCCTTCCAGGCCTTGGTTGAGCAAGGCGTAATAGAAGCTTTCCAATTGAGTCTTCATGCGACTTTTTTCATTGTCTTGGTCAACAGGTGACACGCCTGTATGCTGAAAGGTAATGCGTCCTTTCAGTGCTTGTTTGATAAGAAAAGTCTTGCCAACACGTCGGCGTCCATATATGGCAACGAACTCGGGACGGTCGCTATGGTACAACTTTTCAAGTTCTGCGATTTCTTCCTTTCTTCCTACAATCATACTATATCTTTTGTTTAAAGTTGCCGCAAAGATACAAAAAAGAATTGTTTCGGCAAAATATACTATAGCTTATTCTGCCGATTTTATATGTTTTTTATAGAAATAGGCAAGATATGATGATATGAGAACGATGAAGCTATCTCTTAGAGATGCTCCTTCAAATCCACTTCCTCCACGTATTTCACAAGCGAATCCTTGCCATTAAGCAGATAGAAATCCACACGAACCACGTGGTCGATGTCTGCACTTCCCTTTACTTTTACGTGCCGGGTCTTACTATATAATAAGGTGTCACGACGGGAAGGGTAGGAGACAAGCTGAATCTGGTCTTTGGTGGAACCGCTTCCTACATAATATATGCCTACACTATCCTTGCTTGCTTTTATGGCTGCTATCTTCGCCATCTTCTTGGCATGAGCGGCAGTTGTGTCCTCTGGATAAAATTCGCTGGCAGCTACCGTGTCGCCATCATGCTGGTCGGGAGCATACTTGCAACTTGTATTTGTTGTTGTGATAAAGGCGGTGGCAGTTAGGACTGCTACAAAGTATAAAATCTTCTTCATCTCATTTTTTATTTCTAATTTGCCGCAAAGGTATAAAAAATAAGAAAATCGGCAAAATAAACGTTTGCTTATTTTGCCGATTTTATATGTATTTATGAGTTTTGGGCAATTTACATCTCTACGATTACCTCGTGTTTGCCTGCTTGACAAGGGATGACGCAGCTCTCAATAGGTTTGCCATCTACGATGATTTGCTTCACACCCTTCTCCTTGCCCTCTGGGTTTTTCACAGTGATATGATACTCGCCGCCACGGAACTTGGCATCCTTATGGAAAGAATAACCACCTGCTGTATTGGAGATGAGCGAGAAGAAATCCTCGTTACCCAAATAGTTGATCCAAGGCCATGGAGTCTTTGGATCTGTAATCACGTACTCGCGATTGGCGTCATCAAAATGACCATACTTTTTCTCTACCATTGTTTTTTTAATGTTTATTTTTAGGTAAATTATATTATTTTGGTGCAAAGATAGCAAAAAGTTTCAGTTTAAAGGTTAGAAAACAGATATTTTTTGTATTTTTGCACTAGAAAGTTTGATGTTTAACTGGTTATAATTAACATAATATACAGGTGGCTTATGAAAAGAAACATTCTAACACTCATCATAGCAGTGTTTGCCCTGTCACAGGCAGCGGCACAGACATACGACAACTTGTGGAAGCAAGCTGACATCATCGCTCAGAAGGACCAGCCGAAGAGCGAAATTGGGGTGATGCAGAAAATCATCTCCAAGGCTTCTGCGGCTAAAGACTACGGTCAGCTGCTGGCGGCTGAGATGAGGCAGGTGATGCTCTGGAAAGAGATTTCTGCAGACTCACTGGCGCCGAATGTGAAGCGGATGGAGGCTGAAGCTTTGAAGACAAATGACCCGATGCTGAAAGCGGTGAGATATGCTGTGCTCGGCAAGGTATATCATGATAATCCGTATGGAATAGAAGTGGATGAGGCTTCTTTGGAACAAGGGGAGGATGCTTCTTATTATCAAAGTCAGCGAAAGGTAAACCTGAAGAAGAGCCAGGAGTTCTTCAAGAAAGCGATGGCGCACCCAGAGCTTCTTGCCAAGCATACTTCTACTGAGTATGTGCCGCTGACTCTAAAAGGGGTGGACGGAAGTTCCTTCAAGAATGATTTGCTGCATCTCATTGGATTCGAGGCAGACAGCAAGGAGGCGTATCTGCAGCTGTACACCTATTATAATAAGGTGGAAAATCGGGGTGCGGCTTGTCTCTGTGCCTACAAACTTATCGAGAAATACCATCAGGATGATGTAAGAGAGGTGAAGAAATCGAAGTATCTCAGAACCATCGACTCGCTCATCCATGTATATCAGGATATTCCGGAGGCTGGTGAACTTGCTGTGGAGCATTTCCGCTTCATGGAAGGTGCTACCGATGCCAAACCGCAGGATAAACTTAACTATATCAACTATGCGCTGAGCCACTGGGGTGGATGGTCGAGAATGAATGTGCTTAGAAATGCACAGAAGCGCCTCACTGAACCTATGTTCCAGGTGAAGAGGATGCCGCAGGTGTTGCGACCTGGGGAGAAGGCGTGGGTGCATCTGGACGTGCGCAATCTGCAGAACCTGAAAATCAGCATCTCTCGCCTCAACATCACGGCGGATAATGAATATGATGCCCAGAATGAGGCTACCTATAAGATGCTCCTGAAGAAGACTACGAAGCTGCACCAGAAGGATTACAGCAGGAACTACTACGGTCGTCCGGAGTATGAAGAGGTGAAGGATTCCATTGAAATTGGTGGCAATCTGCCACTGGGTGCCTATCTGATGGAGGTAACTTCGGATAATACCGGCATCGCTCCGCAGCGACAGCTCTTCTATGTAAGCAATCTGGCGGTGATGATCCAGCAGTTGCCGGATGATAAACATCGCTATGTGGTGGTGAATGCTACAGATGGGCAGCCTATCGCTGGGGCGAAGATAGAACTCTACGACCAGCGGTATGATTTCAAGACGAAGAAGGACAAGCGAATAGTTCATGCCCGCTTGACAACAGATGAGAACGGTGAGGCTTACTTCAAGAATGTGGATGGAGAGGTATTGGTTTCTACCAACAATGACAAGTTTACGCCAGCCAAGTACATCTATCTCCGCCGTACCCGCTATTATGAGAAGAAGGATAACGAGACTAAATATCAGGTTTATACCGATCGTGCCATCTATCGCCCGGGGCAGAAGGTACATGCCTCAGCCATTTTCTATACTGTCAAGAAGGGGTTGGATGCCAGCGTGCCAGGAAAGAGTATGGAACTGAAGTTTGTCCTGAGTGATGCCAACTGGAATCAGGTGGCAGAACAGAAGGTTACGACCGATGAATATGGTACGGCTTCGGTAGATTTCGAACTCCCGAAGGAGGGAAAGACAGGACAGTATTCCATCTCCGTGAATGGTACAGCAAGCGAATATTTCAGAGTTGAGGAATACAAGCGTCCAACCTTCGAGATTACCTTCCCGAAGGTGAATGAGAAATATAACTGGGGCGACACCGTGGTGGTGAAAGCTTCAGCCAAGACCTATGCCGGTGTGCCTGTGCAGGGTGCCAAGGTGGAGTATCAGGTGACCCGCAGAAATCAGCTCTGGTGGTGGGGTGCAGGCTCTGCCGGACAGTTAGTGAAGACTGACAGTTGCGTGACTCGTGAGGACGGAACCTTCGACGTAGAGATTCCGCTGGAGGCTTCCTTGTCAGAAAAAGACGAGACCGATATGAGCAACTTCATGCGCATCGCCCGTTTCTTCAACTTCGAGGTCTCAGCCATCGTTACCGACATCAGCGGCGAGAGCCACGAGGGCGTGATGAGTCTGCCTCTGGGCACCAAGTCAACCATCCTCACGGTGAATCTTCCTAAGCGTATCGAAACAGACAGTCTGAAGACGGTGACCTTCGCTTACCGCAATGCCAGTGGAATGCCGATTTCGAGCAGGTTAAAATATCGAATTGATAAGGGCGAATGGAAGGATGCCGAGGCGAATGTACCGGTTTCTATCAAGGAATATGCTTCTTCAGCATCTTCTGCCTTTGTTTGGAAATCGGGCGTTCATCAGCTGGAGGCAATCTGCGGACAGGACACCCTGCAGCAGAAATTCACCCTTTTCAGCATGAAGGATACCCATCCGGTGGAGCCAACTACCGAATGGTATTATCAGACGGCGAAGACTTTCCCTCGTGATGGCAAGCCGGTCTATATCCAGGTGGGCTCTTCGGAGAACGGAGCGCACATCGTATATTCCATCATCGCCGGTAACAAACTGCTGGAGAAGGGCGCCTGGGAGTTGGGCGACAGTATCGTGACTCTGCCTTTCACCTACAAGGAGGAATATGCGTCGGGCATCGTTCTGAACTATAGTTTCGTGAAGCAAGGTAAGTGCTATACCCGAATGATGAGCATCGCCCGTCCTTTGCCTGAGAAGAAACTGAATATCGCCTGGAAGACCTTCCGCAACCGTCTGACCCCTGGACAGAAGGAGGAGTGGACGCTGAAGATTACCACCCCTGACGGCAAGCCAGCCAAGGCGCAACTGATGAGCGTACTCTATGACAAGTCGCTCGACCAGATAGCCCCGCATTTCTGGAATCTCTCCTTGGACTTCTATCAGAGTTTGCCAAACTGCTACTGGGAGCACAACCTCAGTTTCCGTTCATTTTACTTGAATGGCGTTTATCCTACCAAGTATTATGACGAGAAGGGACTGGATGTGGATAAGTTTGATGGTAAATTCTTTAGCTATTATGCTTATATGCAAGCGGTGGAGCTGAGCAAGTTGGAACGTTCTCTTGGCGGAACCGTAGAGTCTGTTCGTATAAAGAAAGACGAGCTGGTTAAGGAAGAAGGGAGGGTCATGAAAACTCGTGGGAGTAATATGAACCGTGTTGCAGCGGCTGCTCCATCTGCCAACAAGGTTTTTGATGTAGTAGAGGAGATGCCGCAGTTTGTAGGTGGTTCTGGCTCAGACGTAGGACAGTACCTTGACAATGTGCAGGTGCGTGAGAATATGAACGAGACAGCCTTCTTCTATCCAGCCTTGGAGAGCGACAACAATGGCAACGTAGCCATCAGATTTACCTTGCCTGAAAGCGTGACCACCTGGAAGTTCATAGGATTGGCTCATGACAAGGAAATGCGCAACGGTTTGCTGGTGGATGAGGCTGTGGCTCAGAAAACCGTGATGGTGCAGCCTAACATGCCTCGATTCCTGCGTGAGGGAGACAAGAGCTCTATCGTGGTGAAACTCTTCAATACATCTGATAAGAAGGTGAGCGGAAATGCCCGTATGCAGATTTTGGATGCTGAAACCCAGAAGGTGGTTTGGCAGAAAACGCAGAACTACAGCATCAATGCTGAGGGGTCTGCTACCGTTTCTTTCGATGTTCAAGGTCTGAAAGAGGGTGTATATATTAATAAGGTGGTGGCAGCCGGAAACGGATACAGCGATGGCGAACAGCACTATCTGCCGGTCTTGAGTGATCGTGAACTCGTAGTGAATACGCTGCCTATCACCTTGCATCAGCAGGGCGAACAGAGTTTCGACCTGAGCAAACTTTTCCTGAACAAGGAGGGCAAGCAGGCAAAGGGAACAGAGGAGGCAAAGGTCACCGTGGAATATACCAACAATCCAAGTTGGCTGATGATCAAGGCGTTGCCTGCCATCAGCAATCCGGATGATGAGGACGCCATCTCGCTGATGTCTGCCATCTATGCCAATACCATCACCACTTATATCCAGAAAAATCTATCTTTGGAAACCAGCCGTCTGCAAAATCAGGTGGAGAAACTGAGGAAGTTGCAGAATAACGATGGTTCCTTCTCCTGGTGGAAGGGAATGAAGGGCAGCAGATATATGACTACGGCTGTAGCCGAGATGATGGTTCGTCTGAATGCCATCGCCGGCACGCAAAAGTCAATCTCTAAAATGCTGACTTCTGCCATCAATTATCTCTCCTGGCAGACAGCTCGTGAAGTTAGAGAGATGAAGAAGATGGAGGAGAAGAAGCACAAGGTAAGTCCAAGTGAACAGGCGCTGCATTATCTCTACATTCTCTCAATGGATGGCAGAAAGATGAAGGAGAATTTCGAACAGGACCAGGCTTATCTGCTGGATAAAATGTCGAAGATGACCAGTGATTTCACCATCTATGGTAAGGCACGTGCTGCTGTGGTGCTCGCCAAGAACAGCCAGCAGAATGCTGCTTACCGCGAGAAGGCTGGCGAATATCTGCAGAGCGTGAACGAATATGCCGTTTATCGCGAGGAGATGGGCCGCTATTATGATACCCGTAAGGCACTCTATAGCTGGAGAAACTATAAGATTCCTACTCAGGTATCTGTGATAGAGGCGATGCAGCTGCTGAAGCCGAATGACAAGCAGACCATTGAGGAACTGCAGCGTTGGCTTCTGATGTCGAAACGTACTCAGGTTTGGGATACTCCAGTAAATACCGTGGATGCTGTCTATGCCTTTATGAAAGGTAATGAAAGCAACTGGAACAAGAAGGCAGAAAATGCCGTTTTGAAACTGGATGGCAAGCAGCTTCCGATGCCGCAGGATTCTACGATGTTGGGTTATATCAAGACAGAGAAGGTGGGCAAGGCATCAACCTTGAGCATCAACAAGAAAAGCGACTATACCAGTTGGGGTGCCGTTTATGCAGAATTTAAACAGCCGCTCAGTGAAATCGCTTCTTCCGAGTCGGGCATCAAGGTTCGCCGTGTCGTTGTTACTGCCGAATCGCAGGGCAAGGAAAAGTCTCTGGCTAAGGTGGGCGAGAAGGTAAAGGTAACGCTGATGATCACCGCCGACCGTGATTATGATTTCGTGGAAATCGAAGATAAGCGTGCCGCCTGTCTGGAACCGGTAAACCAGCAGAGCGGTTATCAATGGGGCATGGGTTGCTATGTTTCACCAAAGGACAACACAACAAATTTCTATTTCGATCGTTTATCTAAAGGTAAGCACGTTGTAGAAATGGAATATTATGTTGATAGAAATGGTGAATATCAAGCAGGTTCTTGTTCTGCCCGATGCACTTATAGTCCTGAGTTCTGTGGACGTGATATCGCTTATAAGTTAAGTGTACATCAATGAGAAATGAAAAATTAGAAATTAAAATTAGAAATATAATAATTGATTATGAATAAGATTGATATAAATAAGAGAATAGGGGTTTTGCTGTGTACTACATTGGTGGCGATGGCAGCCAATGCACAGAAACTGACAACGCAAAACGAAAAGGTGGATTGTGGACAAATTGTTTATCTGCATCCTGTAACTGCTGAGTTTCAGATGAAGAATGATGGTAATCGTTCCTTGATTATCAATGATGTGAAGAAAAGTTGTGGCTGTACTGATGTCTCTTATCCTAAAACAAGTATTCCTGCAGGTGATAGCTTCGTAGTCAAAATGACTTATGATGCCAAACAGATGGGTACTTTCCACAAGCAATTGTTGCTTTATACCAACGCTTCAGAAGAACCATGTCTCTTAACTATGCAGGGAAAAGTTGTTGAAAAAGTTTCAGATTTTGCAGGTAGCTATGATTATATGTTAGGTGCAGTGAAGTCTGATGTCCAAGATGTGGAATTTGATGATGTGAATCGTGGAGACCGTCCTGTTCAGCGTATTCATATTTTTAACCCGACAGAATCTGCCATGGAACCTGTTGTGATGCATTTGCCAAGTTATTTGACCGCACAGGTATCACCTTCACGCTTGGGGCCTCATCGCTCTGGAGAAGTTGTACTGACGCTTGATTCTAAGAAATTGCATGATTTCGGTTTGAACCAGACAAGTATTTATTTGGGAGAGCGACCTGGCGATAAAATCTCTTCTGAGAAAGAAATCTCTGTTTCTGCAGTTTTGTTACCTGGATTTGAAGAGATGACTTCCAGTCAGAAAGCGCAAGCTCCAAAGGTTGCGCTGTCAACGTCAACTTTGGATTTAGGCAGTTTCAATGGCAAGAAAAAACTGAAAGGTGAAGTCATCCTGACAAATCAGGGAAAGTCAAATCTGGAAATTAGAAGTATGCAGATGTTTACTGAGGGATTGCAGGTTTCATTAGGAAAGCGAACCATCAAACCTGGTGAATCTGTGAAACTGAAAGTGACTGCCATTGCAGCTATACTCAAAAAGCAGCGTTCAAGAACTCCTCGTGTACTGATGATTACAAATGATCCTGACCATGCGAAGGTGGTAGTAAGAATACAAGTGAAAAAATAATAAGAAACAGGTATGCAGATAGAAATGGATAATGGCAGTGGCTTTTGCTTTGGCGTGACTACTGCCATTAAAAAAGCAGAGGAAGAACTGGCAAAGGGTGTCAAACTATATTGTTTGGGTGACATCGTACATAATGGTATGGAGGTGGAGCGACTTCACGAAGCTGGTCTTCTCACCATCGATCATGAGGAAATGAAAAATCTTCATCATGTAAAGGTCCTTCTTCGTGCGCATGGAGAACCTCCTCAGACTTATGCTCTTGCAGAAAAGAATAATATAGAGATTATTGATGCGACTTGTCCGGTTGTGCTTCAACTTCAAAGACGTATCAAAAAGCAGTTTGTGAGCAATCCTGATGCTCAGATTGTTATTTTTGGAAAGAAAGGTCATGCTGAAGTATTAGGATTGGTGGGTCAGACGGAAAGCCATGCGATTGTTGTAGAGAAGTTTGATGAGGTAAAACAACTGCAGGAAATGGGTAAGTTGGATTTCTCCAAAGATATCTATCTTTATTCGCAGACGACTAAGAGTTTGGATGAATTTCATCGCATTATAGATTATTGTCAGGAGCATATTGTAGATGGAGCTACATTTAAAAGTTTTGATACCATCTGCAGACAAGTGGCAAATCGCATGCCTAATATTGCAAACTTTGCCAGCAAACATGATGTGATACTTTTTGTCAGTGGCCGTAAAAGCTCTAATGGAAAGGTATTATTCAATGAATGTAAAAGTGTGAATCCGAATAGTTATCAGATAGAGAGTGCTGATGAGATCAATATGGATTGGGTGAAGAATGTGAAGACGGTTGGTATTTGTGGTGCTACAAGTACACCAAAATGGTTGATGGAAGAAATCATGAATCATTTGAAAAATGCAATCGATCAATCTGAGTAAAGATACATATATAAAAACAGGTGGTAAGGCTTCTCACGAAGACCCACCACCTTCAAAAAACAGTAATTAACTCAAAATTTATAATCTATATCATTACTACCTTGTCATTTGATTGCAAATATATTAAAAAGAAAAATAAATTCCAACTATTTTTCAATGAAAGTTATGATTGTTTAGCTGAAATCTTTCTGTTTAACAGATTTTTGCAAATCTAACGCTGTTTTTGTGTTATAGCGGTCTGGTAATGCTGCATCAACCATTCTTTTTGTTGAGGAATAGTCATGTTGCTATTGTCCAGAATCAAGGCATCATCAGCTTTCTTGAGAGGGGATACCTCTCTATGGGTATCAATATAATCTCGTTCTTCTACATTTTTAAGTATAGCATCAAAATCGGCTGCCATTCCTTTTGCTTTCAGTTCATCATAGCGGCGCTGTGCTCTAACCTGTGAACTGGCAGTAACGAAAACTTTCAGTTCGGCATGAGGAAACACCGTAGTGCCGATGTCTCTACCATCCATTACGATGCCTTTGGCTTCTCCCATTTTTTGCTGTTGTGCTACCAAGGCTTTTCTGACGAAAGGTATTGCGGCAATAGGACTGACATGGTTGGATACTTCCAAAGTTCTGATTTCTTTTTCTACCAATTCGCCGTTGAGATAGCAGTCTGGAGTTTGTGTGTCAGGATTCAGTTTAAAAGAAATATGGATGTTTGGCATTTCTTTTTCTAAGTTGTCTGTATCTACACTTCCATCTTCCAGGAAGAGATGATGACGCATGGCATAGAGAGCCACCGAACGATACATCGCTCCTGTATCAACATATATGTAACCTATTTCTTTAGCAAGGTCTTTCGCCATCGTACTCTTACCACAAGAAGAGTAACCATCTATAGCTATAGTAATTTTCTTCATTTTATTGGATATTTATGATATTGTTTTGAATTATAATCTTATAATGTATATGCTAAATTGGCAATGATGCTGCTACTGCTGACGTGATATTTTCCGTAAGCAATATTCAGATGGAAACGGTTGAGATTAATACCTCCTCCAAAGGAAAGTCCTGCTCCATGGCTACTGCCTTTCTCCTCAGAGTTGCTGTCTATTTTCATCTCTTTTGCTCTTCTGAAATTATAGCCTCCGCCGATCCATATCTGATCAGAAAGTAAAAGTTCAGCTCCGATTACGGCATGGTAGATAAAACTCTTCTCCCAATTGTTGAGATTGACCAAAGTAGCAGAGACCCTTAATGGGGTGTTCGTAAAGCGTTTGCTGACTCCCACTTGTAAATCAATCGGCATCTTGTCATACTCATCCTGATATGCTTTTATCTGTCCGCCCAAATTCTTGGCAGTAGCAGAAATGGACCATTCGTGCTCGGGATCATAATAATTGATACCGAGATCAACACCCACTCCGATAGAATTGTAGTCGCCAATATATGAAGTGATGAATTTGGCAGCAATACCACCAGCAATTTTATCGCTCAACATATATGAAAAGTAACCGGCTATGGTAATGTCCTTGGCAGAAAAATCGCCTAAGATGTTATTGTTGGCATCGGTTTCCTTCATGTTACCATAATCCATGTATTGGGCAGAAACCGCCCAGGATGCTTTCTCCTTGATGACACGATTAAAAGAGGCAGAAGCAGTATTGACTCCTGACATATAATTCATATAATTGAGGTTAATGGTCTTGTCGCTTACCGATGAAAGTAAGGCAGGATTTTGGAATATGAGAGCTTCGTCATCTTCTATTAAGGTGACGTTATCTCCACCAAGTGCAGCAGCATGAGCACTAACAGGTAGGCGGAGGAAATTATATCCCGTTTGGCTCTCTTGGGCGTGCAATTTTGATGCAAAAAGCGTCAAGAGAGCGAAAAAAACTATTTTTTTCATTTAAATTCTCTAATTATTTTGCAAAGATACACTTTTTTTCAATAATAAGACGTAAATTTGCATTGATTTCGTTTAATATAACGATTGTACACTTCATTTATTGTAGAAGATTCTGCAAAAGAGGAGATTTAAAAGTGGAAACAAAGAAGACTAATAGTGCACGACTGGATAATAAGCGGGGAACTTTTTTCTTGCTGGGTATGGTAATGACCTTATCTTTCGTATTCGTAGGCTTACAATATCAAAATCATGCTTCTGATTCCGATTTTGATTCTGATGATCTGGAGGAGTTAGCACAGGATCTGGAGATGAATATGCCTGCAGAACAAAAGGATATGGTATCGGCAGAAGCTCCTTCTGCGCCCGTCTCTAAATCCATTACGCAAGAGGTAAAAGCGGCAGAGAAAACTGAAACTGCTCCTCAAAAGATCAGCAGTACTACAAGTGAACTGGTGATTGGTGATGGTGAAGGAGAAGTGGATGGTTCTGATATTAAAGAGGCTGTGCCGGAAAATGTGGTAGATAAATCCAATTCTGCTGCATTGGCTGAGGCTCCAATCAATTTTACGGTTGTACAGAAAATACCGCAATTTCCTGGAGGATGGTCTGTCTTTATGCAATGGCTTACAAAAAACTTAAAATATCCTCATTCTGCACAACAGAATAAAATACAGGGAACGGTAGTTGTGTCTTTTATCGTCAACAAGGATGGTAGTGTGGCTGATCTGAAAGTGAGCAAGTCGGCAAATCCTATCTTGGATAATGAGGCTATGCGTGTGCTGAAAATGATGCCGAAATGGAAACCTGGAATGGATAAAAACAAGGTTTGTCGTACTATGATTGCCATTCCTGTGGTATTTCAATTGTAACGTGAATCTTAAAAAGATATGTTCGATTAATTAATAATAAATTTAATATATAATGAAGACAGCTGATGAAATTTTAAAGATGGTTAATGAGTTCTTGGACCATTTGTCATACGACAGAAAACCTGAGTCTCTTTACGAACCGATTAAATATGTCCTCTCTATGGGAGGAAAACGTATTCGCCCTACGTTAATGCTTTTGGCTTATAATCTCTATAAGGAAAATCCGGAAGACATCCTCATGAATGCCTGCGCTTTGGAGACCTATCATAATTATACTTTGTTGCATGATGATTTGATGGATAATGCCGATATGCGTCGTGGTCATTTGACGGTCCATAAAAAATGGAATGATAATACCGCCATCTTGTCTGGTGACTCTATGTTGGTTCTTGCCTTTCAACGTATGATGCAGTGTGATGCAAAACATTTAAAAGACATCTTGGATCTCTTTACGGTTACTGCATTGGAAATTGGTGAAGGTCAGCAATATGATATGGAGTTTGAAACTCGCAATGACGTAAAGGAAGAAGAATATATAGAGATGATTCGTCTCAAGACGAGTGTTCTCTTGGCTTGTGCTTTGAAAATAGGTGCAATATTGGCAGACGCAAGTGCTGAGGATGCAGACAATCTCTATAAGTTTGGAGAACAAATTGGTTTGGCGTTCCAGTTGCAGGATGATTATCTCGATGTTTATGGTGACTCCAAGGTCTTTGGTAAAGAAATAGGAGGTGACATCACTTCTAATAAAAAAACTTATATGCTCATTAATGCTTTCAACAAGGCCAATGCTGCGCAGCGTGAGGAATTAACCCGTTGGGTTAGTGCTCGTGATTTTGACAGAAATGAGAAGGTAAATGCAGTGACTCGTCTTTATAATGAGATAGGTATCGATCAATTGGCGCAAGATAAGATTGCTTATTATTTCGCGCAAAGTAAGAAATTCCTTGACGCTGTCAATGTACCTGAAGAGAAAAAAGAGGAATTGCGCAAGTATGCTCAAAAAATGATGAAACGCCAATATTAACAGGTGCTCATCGGATTGTTTGTATTGAAAGTAACTTTTTAAAATAGTAGAGGAGATATTCAAGTGCCATATAGGAGACTGCCAAAAACTGATACTGCAAGGCTGA
>ERZ869979.66-NODE-66-length-25258-cov-7.736111_pt1 | contig 25258 bp, 16 predicted proteins | sample MGYA00521269_ERZ869979 | MGnify/ENA primary metagenome ERZ869979 (study PRJEB32232, sample SAMN07284974) | human gut metagenome | biome: human-associated habitat; material: feces | host: Homo sapiens | place: Tanzania | collected 2014-04-05 ... | reverse complement strand
CGCCTGAAATTGAAGAAGCATGAGAATGTGAGATGGGATGAAATCATGCGCATTGCCAGCACACAGGTTGTGGTTACAGCAAAAGTTGAGACGGTAGATGGACAGGTCATTAGTATAAGACAGAGCACAGAGGCAGAGAGTAAACTCTCCGCCATCTATGATTTGCTCTACATTAACCCCAAGCCGCTCGGGAAAAGAAAATCCATGCTACACCCAAATCAGACTTCAAAAAATCCGGATATTGGAAATCAGGGAGTTACATAACGAGTGGCTGCAATGCGGGTTAAACGATACCAAGTGAGTGGTTCTGGTAGTTTGGTGGAAAATGGCTTTTATGCAGCCAATTCCCTTTCTATGTTAGAAGTGACTGATGAAGATGGAAAGACAAAGCAGACCTTCAGCGATTTATTTGGTAATAAGGTGTTGGAGCGCAGGGATGGAAACAATGACACATATTATGTATATGACACTATTGGTCGTCTTCGCTATGTGCTTTCTCCGTCTTATCAGGAATATTCAGATTTACAAAAGTTTGGCTATGAGTATCGTTATGACAAATACGGCAGGTGTGTATGGAAACGTCTGCCAGGTTGTGAATATCAACAAATGTGGTATGATGCGGCCGACAACTTGATGTTCTCTCAAGATGGCGAGCAACGAAAGAAGGGGTTGTTCGTATTCTACCTCTATGACAAAATGAAACGCGAGGTTCTAATGGGTATGACAACCTGCATGAATGCCTCATGCACTTCCGCTTTGGCGACTTATGGAGAGCAGTCCTCGGGCTTGTGCAACAGCGGCTATACCCCATTGGGAAACTTAGGTCTTGGGAATGAACAACTTCTAAGTGCCAAGTATTATGACTGCCATAGTTTTTTGAATCGTCAGATGGTCAAGAACCTGACCTCGAAAAGTTTGTCAGCGAAGACTTCCGGTTTGCAGGAATCCTACAACATTGGCTCACAGACAGGTATTGTGACACGAAACACGGATGGTGACCTCTTGGCTTCCGTGTCCTACCATGACTTGCGTGGGTTGGTCGTTGAGTCAATGCAGATCAAGCCTGATGAAGTATTTTTGAGGCAATCCATCAAGTATAGTTTTACAAGAAAACCAATTGAAGTCAAGGCGGAATTGACGAAAGGCGACATGACAAAGAATGTTACTCAGCTGTATGTTTATAATCCAAACAATGACAAAATCGAGACAATGACAATACAAGTTGGAAATGTAACAAAGACAGTGGCATCGTATAGCTATGATGACATCGGTAGGCTCGTCTCCGTCAATCGAAGCGGCAATGCTGGTAGTGTGCATTACGACTACAATATCCGCAACTGGCTGAAGGAGACGAAGTCGGAAAGATTCAAGCAGAATCTGTATTATGAGTCCACAAAGGAAAATCCATGCTTCAATGGCAACATCAGCCGTATGCAATGGCAATCAAGCAAGGACAATGTGCTCCGTGGCTATGACTTCACCTATGACGGATTGAACCGCTTGGAGAAGTCAGACTATGGAGAGGGTGCGGACTTGAGCCAGAACAAGAGCCGTTACTCCGAGCATGTTTTGTCATATTCCCCGAATGGTAGTATCGAGCGATTGCAGCGATATGGCAAGAAGAATAATGGAGGCTTCGGTCTCATTGATGACTTGACGTACACGTACAATGGCAATCAGATAGAATCCATCAGCGACAAGGCTGGAAGCTTGCTCTATGACGGTTCATTCGATTTTAAGGATGGAGCAAATGCGGATGCAGAATATTTCTACGATGCCAATGGTGCATTGGTCAAGGACTTGAACAAGGGCATCAGCAATATAGAGTATGATGTCCTTGGCAACTTGAAGTGCATCAGTTTCAGCAATGGCTTCAAGACGAAATATATCTATGATGCAGCAGGCAATAAGCTGCGAACCACCCATGAGTCAGTCGTGGCAAACACGACTGATTACATTAGCAACTTCGTGCTCGAAGATGGAAAGCTATCTAAGTATCTCTTTGATGGTGGCTATTGTTCATTCGATAACAATCAGAATCCAAGTTTCCATTATTACGAGAAGGATCATCTCGGCAGTGTAAGGATGGTGGTGAATGAGAATGGTACGATAGAACAAGTGAATCATTACTATCCATTCGGTGGAGTATATGGCGACTTGTCGTACAATGGTGAATACCAAAAGAGCAAGTATATCGGCAAAGAGTTCGACCACATGCATGGCTTGGACTGGTATGACCATGGTGCAAGAATGTATGATGCTGCCAAGGTGGCTTGGGATAGAGTGGATTCGCAATATAATGAGTACTATCCATATAGTCCATACATTTATAGTATGAATAATCCTATAAATGCTTTAGATACTGATGGTAGAAAAGTTTATGTGTTTGCAAGAAATTTAATAGAAAATAAATATCTTAATGTTAATGTAATTCATACATTTGTCGTTGTAAAAAAATCCTCCGGAAAAATATATAGATTTGCTTATGGTCCACAAGATAGTGGCTTTTTGTCGATGGTTAGTGGTCATAGTCCTTTGGTGCGTTGTGATTATTATGATGATAAAAGTGCAGTTTTTTCTTATTTTGAAAAGAAACAGAAAACAGATGGTCTGAAAGAGGTAATGGAAGTGAATACTCCAACAGGCATGACTTCTGATGAATTTGACAAGGCTGTAATAAATGCAGCTTCTGAGTTTAGAGATAATACAGAGATAAAATACCGAATAATCCCAACAAACTCGACCGAAGGCAATTGTAATACTTCAACAACGACCTTGTTGAAAAAAGCTGGTGTTTCTGATGGTGAGATAAATCGTATAAAAAATCAAATTCCAGAATTTAAAACTGGTTTTGGCGATGTTAAGCCATGGAGTGATGAAGAACGCAAGGAAGCTTTAAGACAAAAAATTAAACTTGAAGAAATTTTGGATAATTCACTAAGATAGAGTTGATATGAAAAAAATAGCGTATTTTCTTTTTTATTTGCTTAAAACTTATTTCTTAAGTTTATTGACTATGCAAAGTGTGATATTTGTCATAGCCTACATTAATTATGCTTATTTCAATCTTTGTGTTCATGAATATAATCCTATTTTATATGGATTTTTATTAGGAATCGTGGGTTCTATATTTAATTTCCCTTTATTCATGATACTTTATCACTATAAATTTTCAAATATTGAGATAATAAGTGAGTCTATTTTATATGTAATGATAACTCAAATAGGGGGATTTTTGACTTTTTTGTTTACTGGAAATATAGAAGACTGCCATTTGTTAGATGGAGAATCTCCAAAAATAAGTTGGTTTATTGTCCTTTTTATGGTTGTAGTTTATTTGGCTGCTAAGGGAACAATTAGAAATGTTATATCGTATAAAATAAAGTGTACGTGGTTCCTGGTATTGGCTTTTAATATTTTTATTTACTTTTATATAATTAAGATATTTCTTTGGTATAATTACAAAGTTGGCAATTGATGGTAGTATGATAATAAAATGAATTATTATGGAATTTAAATTATTAGTAAGCTTAATGCTGTCATTTTAAGGGAGAATATGTCAAAAAATGATTTTAATCAATTAATAAATTATATATATAATAATTGGTAGAGATGGAAAAAATAATAAAGTTTTTTGTGGCTTGTTTGTTCTTTATAGCAGGTTGCTTTTGCAATTTTTTGTTTGTCAAGTATTCGTCTGAAAACAAAAAATCAAAGAAATGTGTAGAATACAATTTCGTAGGATATTGTACTGATTCGCTAATTCCTGATAATTATAGGGAAAGACTTTCTGGTATTAGTTATGATAATAATGCTGATCCGTTTGGAGTCTACAATCATAAAAATGGTGTTATATCCAATTATCGGTTGGCTGGTATCATTGCTAAAAATGTCTTGTCAAATATTTATGGGGAAAAGCAAATCAATTCAGAACTTCCCTTGAAAATTTCTTTGATAAATAATAGATTCTGGCAAATAGAAGGTTCGTTGCCACCAAATATGACAGGTGGTACAGCCATTATCGTGATTAAAAAAGATGATGGGCAAATACAATATATTCGCCATACAAAATGACGGTTGGGTATTTATAGATTTAATTTGCCCCTTCCAATAAGGGTACGGAAAAACAAGATAAAGTTTTTGCAACATGAGACAAAGTGTATATGAAGGAAAATATGTAACTTTGCAGCATCAACTAATAATTTTAATATAAAAGAATGAATGTTCGAAAAATAATGAGATGCATTGCTTTGGCTGTATTGTCTTATGACACAGCCTTGGCGCAGAATCCAATCATCAATAGCCAGTTTACGGCAGACCCAACGGCTCGCGTGTTTAATGGGAAGATATATCTCTATCCTTCTCATGACATACCGAGTCCGATAGAGAAACTGAAGACTTGGTTTTGTATGCCTGATTATCATGTCTTCTCATCCTGCAATCTGACGGATTGGGAAGACCATGGAGTCATCGTTTCGCAGGATAAAGTACCTTGGGTACAGGACGGCAGCTATACGATGTGGGCTCCTGATTGTGTGGAGAAAGATGGAAAATACTACTTCTATTTCCCTGCTGCTCCCAAGGGGGAGGAGAAGGGATTCGGAATCGGTGTGGCGGTTGCCGACCATCCGGAGGGACCGTTTATGCCGATGTGGAAACCCATAGAGGGGGTTCACGGAATAGACCCTTGTGTGCTGATAGATAAGGACGGACAGGCTTATCTCTACTGGGCAGGGGCTGGCCTGCACATGGCTAAGCTGAAACCCAACATGATGGAACTTGCCTCGGAACCGAAGCCTGTAGAGGGATTGCCTGAGGGATTCAAGGAAGGACCGTTTGCCTTTGAACGTAACGGTAAGTATTATTTCACCTTCCCTTGGGTACGTGAAAAGGATGGAACCGAAATACTGGCTTATGCCATGGCCGACCATCCGATGGGACCTTTCACATTCAAGGGCATCATCATGGATGAATCGCCTACGAAGTGCTGGACCAATCATCACAGCATCGTGGAATATCAAGGACAGTGGTATCTTTTCTATCATCATAATGATTATTCGCCTCAGTTCGACAAGAACCGCTCGGTGCGAATCGACTCTCTGAACTTCAATCCTGACGGAACGATACAGAAGGTGATTCCTACGCTAAGAGGTGTGGGATTGACGAACGCTCGCTCGCGCATACAGATAGACCGCTATTCTGCGCTGCAAGGCAAGGATGTTGGTATCGATTATCTGGATAAGAACAACTGTTTTGCCGGATGGAAGACTCTCTTCTCTAAGTCGAATACTGCTCTTATATATAATAAGGTGGATTTCGGTAATGAGAAGGTGGCGGAAATCACTGTTCGTGCCAAGTCGCCAAAGGGCGGTGTGCTCGTAGTCAGAGCTGATGGCAAGAAGGGCAATATCATCGCTAAGGTGAAGATTCCAAAGTCGGCAGTCTGGAAGGATGTCCGTGCCCAGGTGCTCCATGCTCCTCTGGGCGTTCATGCTCTTTACGTTTCGCTGCAGAGTGGAGCTGATGTAGAGGTCGACTGGCTGGGCTTTGATGCACTGCCTTGGGAAAAGGGAGCTTTCGAAACTCACCAGTATCGTAATCTTTTTGCCGAAATGGGCTATAAGCAGGCTGATATTGACAGGAAGGTGAACGAAGTGTTCAACGATGTGTTCTACGGCAAGAACAAGGTTTATTTCGAGGTGGGCGATTCCATGGGATATGTCAGCGATGTGAAGAATAATGATGTGAGAACCGAAGGTATGTCGTATGGAATGATGGCTGCAGTGCAGTTTGACAAAAAGGATATCTTCGACCGCCTTTGGCGATGGAGCAAGAAATACATGCAGCATCAGGAAGGACCTTATAAGGGCTATTTCGCCTGGAGCTGCAAGACTGATGGTACGAGAAATGCACAGGGAGCCGCATCGGATGGTGAACTCTATTTCGTAACTTCGCTCATCTTTGCATCCAACCGATGGGGCAATGATACGGGCATCAACTATCTGAAGGAAGCGCAGAATATTCTGGATTGCAGCATGCAGAAGGTGGGAATGGACCGTACAGCTCCGCTCATCAATCTCGAACATCAGCTCATCACCTTTACACCCGATCATTGGGGTGGGAAGTTTACCGACCCTTCTTACCATCTCCCTGCCTTTTACGAGGTTTGGGCGAAATGGGCTAACGACGGACGTTCTCAGTTCTGGAAGGAGTGTGCTGAGAAAAGCCGGGAGTTCCTGCATAAGTGCATCAATGAGAAGACGGGCTTGAACCCTGACTATTGCAACTATGATGGCAGTCTGATGAAGACCGGTCAGTTGCTGGGTGATGCTTTCCGCTACGATTCATGGCGAGTGCCGATGAACATAGCCCTCGATTATTCCTGGGCTTGCAAGGATAGGGAGTGGCAGCAGAAATATGCCAATACGCTGCAGAACTTCCTGTATAGTCAGGGGATAGATAAATTCCTGGATCAGTATAATGTAGATGGCACGATGGTAGAAGATATCCTGCCGGCAGGTACGGCTCCTAAGGCGCTCCGTCATTCTATCGGTTTTGTTGCCACTGCGGCTGCGGCTTCATTGGTCAGCAATCATGTGAAGGGCAGGGAATTCGTCAGCCATTTCTGGAATGCTAAGCATGAGCCAGACAAGGAAGGCTTCTTCGATGGTTACTACGACGGACTGCTTCGCCTCTTCGCCTTCATGCACCTGAGTGGTCGTTATCAGATTATCGAACCTCAAAAATAAAAAGAATAGTTTATGTATAACTTTTGTGATAAAATAGTTAGATTGTTTTGTTTATGTGTATTCCTTTTTGGGCATTCCTCTGCGGATGCCCAAAATAAGGAATTACCAGCAGACATCAATCCTTATTTCGGACCAGTAACCAAGCAGCCTATCATGCCTAATGCGGCTGGCTTTATTCAGAGATGGTTGCTCCTGGAGCCAATCTCTGTGTCTGTCAAGAGTAATGTTGTTTTTACAGATTCTTATCTGAAGGAGAAGTTCTATACGCAGTATTTCCCTAAACAGATGGAAATCGTACCTAAGGATGGAACCATCGTGAAGGTGGGGAAGGAAAAGCTGAAATGGCATGCCCTGGACAGCAAACTCTATAACGTGAAGCTCTTCCGTTTTGCCACTTCGTTCGGAAAACCCAAGTATGGTGTCTTGTTCTGGGCAGTTACCGTTATCGATTGCCCTGAGGAAATGAAAGACATCCGCCTGGCTGTCGGTTCGAATGGTGCCTCCATGTGGTGGCTCAATGGTGAGGAGGCGGTGATGTTGGAAGGCGACCGAAGAATGGTTCGCGATGATGTGGTTTCTAAGAAGCTTACCTTGAAGAAGGGTAAGAATATCCTTCGGGGTGCAGTCATCAATGGTCCTGGCATGAGCGACTTCTGTATCCGATTCATCGACGGACAAGGCAAGCCAGTCAGAAACCTGTCCATTCATGTGAAGTAGTGCAATCAATATAGAAAGTTATGAAACAGAACAATGTTTTTTTCAGATATTTTAGCCCGGTTGCGGCTCAGCAGAAACTTTATGTCGCTGCTTTGGTTGCCTTGTTGTCTTCTTCTGCTTACGAGGCAGAAGCCCAGGTGGGCGAACCTTTCATTCATGATCCTTCTACCATTGCCCTGTGTGATGGAAAGTATTATACCTTTGGAACGGGTGAAGGCGGACTCTGGTCGGAGGATGGCTGGAACTGGCAGGGTGGTGCTGTCCGTCCCGGCAGAGGAGCGGCTCCTGATGTGTTGAAGATAGGTGACCGTTATCTTGTAGCCTACAGTGCTACGGGTGGTGGATTGGGCGGTACTCATCGCGGTGATGTCCTGACGATGTGGAACAAAAGCCTCGACCCGAAATCGCCTGATTTCAAATATACCAAACCGGTGGTGGTGGCTTCTTCATTGGATGATGAAGACTGTGATGCGATTGATGCGGGCTTGTTGCTCGACCCTACTACCGGCAAACTCTGGCTCAGTTATGGTACCTATTTCGGATTTATCCGTCTGGTAGAACTCGACCCGAAGACGGGTAAGCGGATGGAAGGCAACGAACCCGTCAATATCGCCATCGACTGCGAAGCTACTGATTTGATTTACCGCAACGGCTGGTATTATCTTCTGGGTACTCACGGAACCTGTTGCGATGGTCCTAATTCTACCTACAATATCGTGGTGGGACGTTCGCGAAAGATAACCGGTCCATACGTGGATAATGTGGGCAGAGAGATGTTGCAGGGCGGTGGAAAGATGGTGATTGCTGCCAATAATCTGAAGACGGGTCCCGGTCACTTCGGACGCTATATCGAGGAAGAAGGTGTAGAAAAGATGTCGTTCCACTATGAGTCTGATTTCAGACAGGGAGGGCGAAGCGTATTGGCTATCCGACCTTTGTTGTGGAAGAACGACTGGCCTGTGGCTGGCGATGAATTCCATGCCGGAACCTACGAGATAGAATCGGAACGAAGAGGTTATGCCCTGGAGATTGCTGTTGATTTCGTGAGAATACAGCGGGATATCGAACCTTTCTGGATCAAGCCAACCAAACCTCTGAAGAATATCGAGCCTCAGACCTTGAAGGAGGTTGAGGCAGAATGGCCAAAGGGTGAGGTGAAGGTAAGAATGAACGATTATATGTTCCGTCCTCATCAGAAGTGGAGCATCACGCCTGCAGGAAAGGGTGGTTATCTGGGTGGTCCTTATTATAAAATCTGCATAGAGGGTACTACCCGTTATCTTACCGCAACCGCTCAGCATGATGTCATCGCCAAACCTGAGTTTACTGGCGAAGATGCCCAGCTTTGGCGCATCGAACAACTTACCGATGGCACCTATCGCATCATGCCTAAGGCTGTGCCAGGCACAGAAGAGAAACTTGCATTGGTTTCACTTGGCGACTGTACCCCAGGCTTGGCTCCCTTCGATTTCAACAGCGACAATTCTAAATGGAATTTCAGACAACAATAATAAATAACTGATTCAACTTTCGCTTGGGTGGAAACAAGAAGATAGTTGTATATCATGAAAAGCGTTGAATGTAGCTTTAAATCAGTTATTTAAATGGTCTTAGAAACCTATATTATTTACCTCTTAAATACTGTTTCGTGTGGTTGCCGGCAACTGCCGGCAACCTTGCTGTCATATGCCGACAAAGTTGCTGACATTTGGCAGCAACCTTGCTGGCAACCGCCAACAATTAAATAAATCTAATTCTTTAGGTCGATAGATACAGCTTCTCTGATTATTTCGTATATTTGCAATAACTTATAAAGCAGTACAACTATGGACTTAAAGTATGATGTTTATACCATTGCCAATGCTGAGGGTAGTGGTGAAGAACGTAAATACGTTCGATTGAAACAGCATGAGGCGATGACGGCTCACGAACTGGAAGCCACCATCCAACAAAGATGTACACTCACCAAGGGTGATGTGGCAGCAGTGTTCTCTGAACTTCATGACATTGTGGTTAGTGAGTTCTCAATGGGGCGCAGGGTGTATGTTCCTCAACTGGGGTATTTCTCGCTTGCCGTAAATCTGGAAATGCCGGAGGAAAATCCTGACAAGAAGATTACGGGAAAGGAAGTTCGTTTGCGTGGTATCAATTTCCGCCCGGAGGCTAGTTTGTTGCAGGAGATAGGTAGAAATATTCATTTCATACGTTCCGAGTATTCCAGCCGCTCCAACTTCTTTACCGAAGAGAAACTTTGGGCAAGATTACAGGAATTTTTCAAGGAGAACCGCTATCTCACCATCAGTATCATGCGAATGAAGTTTGGACTGTCTCGCCACATGGCACAAAAGTGGATAGACCACTTCATAGCCAAAGGTTTGTTGATAAAGGATGGAACTCCCCGTTCGCCGATTTATTTCTTGAATGATGAACGGAAAAGTTAATCAGGTCTTGTACATCATTTTCGCTTGTTACATAATATAAAGTATTTGGTACATGTGATAAAGTAGAATTCTACTTATTTGCTTATCTTTGCAGCCACAAATAACAATTTAATATACTAATAGCTTATAATTACAATGAACAAGAAGATTATATACACAGCTTTGATGTTTGTGCTGACTATGTCCTCCGTTAATGTTTCAGCACAGCTGTTACCTTATCAGAATCCATCCCTCTCGGCTCATGAGAGAGCGGTAGATTTGTGTGGACGACTCACACTGGAAGAGAAAGCCTCTCTGATGCTGGATGATTCGCCGGCTATCCCTCGATTGGGAATCAAGAGATTCCAGTGGTGGAGCGAGGCGCTGCATGGTGTGGCGAACATGGGAGATGTAACCGTCTTTCCGGAACCTATCGGAATGGCAGCTTCTTTTAACGACAGAATGGTGTATAGAGTCTTTGATGCAACATCTGATGAAATGCGTGCCAAATGGAATGAACTGCAGCAGAAGGGTGGAGATGTAACCCGTTTCCATGCTCTCTCTGTCTGGACTCCAAACGTGAATATCTTCCGTGATCCTCGATGGGGACGTGGACAGGAAACCTATGGTGAGGATCCTTATCTTACCAGTAGGATGGGATGTGCTGTGGTGCGCGGACTGCAGGGACCTGAAGATACGAAATACCGCAAACTCTGGGCTTGTGCCAAGCACTATGCTATCCATAGCGGACCGGAATGGGCTCGCCATACTGACAATATTACCGAAGTTACACCGCGCGACCTTTGGGAAACCTATATGCCTGCCTTCAAATCACTGGTGCAGGATGCCAAGGTGCGCGAGGTGATGTGTGCCTATCAGCGTTGGGATGATGAACCATGCTGCGGCAATACCCGATTGCTTCAGCAGATTCTGAGAGATGAGTGGGGATTCAAGTATCTGGTGGTTTCTGACTGCGGTGCCGTCACCGATTTCTGGGAGAACCATAAGGTTTCGAGCAATGCCAGAAATGCGGCAGCTAAGGGCGTGCTGGCTGGAACCGATGTAGAATGTGGATTTAATTATGTATATAAATCGGTGCCTGAGGCAGTGAAGTATGGTGCCTTGACTGAAGAAGAAGTTGATAAGCATGTGATTCGTCTGCTCGAAGGTCGTTTCGACTTGGGTGAGATGGATGACAATAAGATCGTATCATGGTCGAAGATTCCGGTATCGGTGCTTTGCAGCAAGGCGCATCGCCAGCTCTCGCTCGATATGGCTCTGCAGACCATGACGCTGCTCCAAAACAAGAATGAGGTATTACCTCTCGATAAAAAGGTAAAGAAGATTGCTTTCATCGGACCAAATGTGGATAACGAACCGATGATGTGGGGAAACTATAATGGTACTCCACGACAGACAATTACCATCCTGGATGGTATCAAGAGTCGTTTGAAGAAAAACCAGGTCGTCACCTTTAAAGGGTGCGACCTGGTGAACGACCAGACTTTGGATTCTTACTTCGACCAGTGTAGCATGGATGGCAAGATGGGCTTTAAGGGCACTTTCTGGAACAATCGTGAAATGAACGGAAAGCCTGTTACCATCACCCAGGAGAAGAATCCTGTGCAGGTAACTACCTATGGCCAGCACTCTTTCGCTCCAAATGTGAAGTTGACGGGCTTCTCTGCAAAGTATGAAACCGTGTTCCGTCCTAAGCTGAATGCCAAGGTGTTGCTCGATGTGGCTGCCTGCGGTCATTATGAGGTTTATCTGAATGGTGAGAAAAAGGCTGAGAAGAGCGATTGGCGTACTGCGCAATCTCGTATTGAGTTTGATGGCGAGAAAGGCAAGGAGTATAAGATAGAAATCCGCTATGCGGAAATGCCAAACTATAATGCCGATATGAAGATCAATATCGGGCATGAGAATCCTATCGACTATCAGGCTTCGCTCAAGCAGCTGAAGGATTGCGAGACTGTAGTCTTCGTGGGTGGTATCTCTCCACAGTTGGAAGGTGAGGAAATGTCTATCGAGATTTCTGGCTTCAAGGGTGGCGACCGCACCAACATCGAGTTGCCGAAGGTTCAGCGTAATTTCCTGAAGGCTTTGAAGGAGGCTGGCAAAAAGGTGGTCTTTGTCAACTGTTCGGGTTCGGCTATTGCCTTGACTCCAGAGACAGAGAGTTGCGATGCCATTCTCCAGGCCTGGTATCCTGGTCAGGAAGGTGGTGAGGCTGTGGCTCGTGTACTTTTCGGAGAATACAATCCTGCCGGCAAGTTGCCTGTTACGTTCTATAAGAATTCAGAGCAGTTGCCTGATTTCAAGGATTACAGCATGAAGGGCAGAACCTATCGCTATATGAATGATGCCCTCTTCCCATTCGGTTATGGCTTAAGCTACACTTCTTTCCGTATAGGCGATGCTACACTTTCCAATTCTATCCTGAAGAAGGGTGAGAAGATTACGCTGAAGGTACCGGTAAGCAATGTTGGAAAGAAGGATGGAGCCGAGGTGGTGCAGGTGTATGTGAAGGATCCTGCTGATACCGATGGACCATTGAAGACCTTGAAGGCTTTCGAGAGAGTGGAGGTGAAGGCAGGAAAGACTGCTGAGGCTGTCATTACGCTGGATAGCAGTAACTTCGAACTCTTCGATGCTGCAACCAATACCGTCCGTGCCAAGGCAGGAAAGTATGAGGTTTATTACGGCAGCAGTTCGGCTGATAAGGATTTGAAGAAACTGGATGTTTCTATTGAATATTAAGTAATGGTTAATAATTAATGTTTATTGCTAGCATTTTATCTGCTGCTTCAGATGTGGATGCATATAATTTCTGTAAATTTTATCTTGGACTTGATAGAATACAAGAAAAGGATGGAGGAAAAAACAAAAAAAATCCTTAAAACTTGCCAGTCCCATTTCTTTTTATTATCTTTGCGGTGTCAGTTCCTTTGCTAAAGGAATCAAAATAATAAAGACTATACAAAGGAATCGGTTTTAACAAGTAAGGAGTCAAGGCTATGGCATTAAAATTATATCCTATAGGAATACAGACCTTTGAGCGAATCAGAAGAGAAGATAAGCTCTACATCGATAAGACGGAATACGTTTACCGGATGACTCATACCAGCGGTACGTATTTCTTTCTGGCGCGACCACGTCGTTTCGGAAAGTCACTCCTCGTCTCTACTATGCAGAGCTATTTCGAAGGAAAGAAGGAATTGTTCAAGGGATTGGCAGTTGATAAGTTAGAAAAGGAGTGGTCGGAATACCCTGTCCTCCATTTTGACATGAGCGGTGGCAAGCACATGGAACCAGAGCAGCTGGAATTGTATTTGGGCTATATCCTGGAAGATCAAGAGAAGGAATGGGGTATAAACGAGCCACGTATCGGGGCAAATAACCGACTCATCGACCTCATCAATACAGCTTATGAGAAGAGTGGAAAACAAGTGGTGGTGCTCATCGATGAATATGATGCGCCTATGCTGGATGTGGCTCACGAGAAAGAGCAACTGGATGTGTTGCGCAATATCATGCGTAACTTCTTTAGTCCTCTGAAATATAGTGAGGCAAAACTGCGTTTTGTTTTCCTTACAGGTATCACCAAGTTCTCGCAGGTTAGCATCTTCAGTGAACTGAACAATATTACAAACGTGTCGATGGACGATGAATATGCTGGAATCTGCGGCATCACCAAAGAAGAACTCCTGGAAAATATGTCGGATGACATCGATATGCTTGCTGACGCACTTGGATATTCTAGAGAAATGATGATTGCAAAGCTCAAGGAGAATTATGATGGCTATCATTTCTCGAAGAAATCGCCAGACGTTTTCAATCCATATAGTCTGCTCAACTGTTTTTCGAAAAAGGAATTGGGAGCATTCTGGTTCAGTTCTGGTACGCCAACTTATCTTATCAATATGTTGAGGCAGTTTGGCGTGTTGCCAACGGAGATAGCTCCGACAGAAGCTGTCAGTTCATCCTTTAATGCACCAACGGAGAATATGAAGACCATCACGCCGTTGCTCTACCAGAGCGGATATGTTACCATTAAGGAGTACGATCCGGAAACGAGGATTTATACCCTAGATATTCCAAACAAGGAAATCAAGGTAGGGTTGTTTGATAATCTTCTGCCAAACTACGTGGATGGTGTCTCTGCCGAACGGGGCAATGTGGCAATAGCCAAAATGGCATTGCTTATTGGCAAGCGCAACATGGATGGTGCCTTGCATCTGTTGCAAGACTTCCTGGGTACGGTGCCATACTGCAACGTGACCAATTATGAGGGGCATTATCAGCAGATGCTCTTCATCATCTTTACTCTCTTAACCAATTACCTGGTGGATGTGGAGGTGCATACGCCACGTGGCAGGGTAGATATTGTGCTCCTTACCAAGACCGACCTCTATGTGGTTGAATTGAAGCTGAATAAGAGTGCTCAGGCGGCAATGCAGCAAATCAATCTGAAGAACTATCGCCAGCGATTCGCTCTTTGTGGCTTGCCAATTACCAAGGTTGGCATCAATTTCGATTCTACCCAAGGTACTATTGAGGATTGGGTGATAGGGGCATGAGCATCTGAGAGATAGGTAATAAAAGAGGGTGACTTTTCCTGATTTATGTAGACACTTTTTTACTTTATAAACTGGAAAAGTAGCCGCATTAGCTAAAAGTGCAGTCAATGAGACTTCTCGGCACTAAAACCGAGAAGTCTCATTGACTGCTATTTTACTATATATTAAGTGTTTAAACCTCATGCGAATTAAACACGAAAGTGCACTGAAATAAGTGCACTTTTTAACGAAAATGCACTGAGTAGAGTGCAATTTTATGGAATTACGCAAGTGTTAGCAATAAAAGATCCTTTTTCTATATAGTGAATAAAGTTTTTGATACTTCAGATAAAGCGATTATGATAATTCTTTCGTATATTTGCAGCTTTCAATATCAATCCAATAAAATGATCGAATTTATGAAAAGAATCCTTTGTGTACTTATCGCCGCCCTCTGTCTCTGCATTTGCTGGGCAGGGAATGGCAAGAAACCTATTGTCTGGGAACAGCCGATAGCTGAAACGAACCAGCTATTTAATGATCCTTTTCAATCTCAGCTCAACATCTATCGTGTGGAATTCGCAGATGATGAAACACGAGTGTTCATGCACATCACTTTTCGCCCACACTATTGGGTAAAGTTTGTGAAGGGAACCTATCTCCTTGCTGATGGCAAGAAATATCTCGTGAAGAGCTGTGATGGACTGAAACTTGACGAGGAACACTATATGCCTGGCTCTGGCAAGGAGGATGTGGTCTTCCACTTCGCACCGCTCCCCAAGAAGACTCGAAAGTTTGACTTCCTGGAAGGTGACGGCGAACAGAACTTCAAGATATATGGCATCGAGAGCATCGATACCCGCATCAAACGACTCTTCTCCTCGCTTTGGCGCAACGATGCGACCGGTGATTGGGAGATAGGATTCTATGATGATTTCGCCATCTACGACTGCCGTTACTGGCAATACAAGCAGAAGAATCAGAAGGGCGACAAGTACTCTTTCATCCTTACCGATGGCAAGAGCGACCTTGCTGTCAACATCGACAAGTCTCAACATGGCAAGCGCACGATGAGCATCAACGGCAAGAAAGCAGAATATTCGCTCATTACCACTTCCATCCTTCCGGATTATCCGCAGAAAGATGAGACCACAAGTCTGAAGGATACTCACAACAAGCCCGATACGGCTATTGTTGTGGGATGGCTCAGAAATATGCCTAAGGAACTTTGGGATAGAGGACAGGAGTATAGTGTGCAGTATTATGATCTCTTTTCCACATTCAAGGAAGTGAGCAATTGTAGCAAGCTCGATTCACTTGGCAGATTTGAGATCAAAGTGCCTCTCATCAACTCTACCGAGGTTTTCATGGACTGGAAACATACTTTTATCAACACGGTATTGGAGCCAGGTGAGACCTATTATCTGCTCTATGACTTCAAGTCTGGACATTCCATCTTCATGGGCAAAAAATGTCGCTTGCAAAACGAACTGTTAGCGCATCTTATTCCAATGATTGACACAGAATATGCAGGAAAGTATGAAAATAAGGTTCCAGCCCAGGAGATGATGCAGATTCTTGGAGCCAGATATAAGGAGGCTGAAGGAAACTTACGGAAACAGATAGAAAAATCGGCATCTATTTCCAGATGTTATCAGGAGTATGCGGCTCAATACCTTCTCTGCATTTATGCTACGGATATCTTGCAAGGAGCATATAGAGTAAAAGACCAAATTTTCCCTCAGGAATATGTGAGCCAAATGGAAAAAATATGGAAGGAGATTCCGCAGCCTTATACTCAGTTTCGTGACTATAGTATGCTGACTAAAGATCTCATCGACCAGGAAGCAAGATTAAAGTACAGTACACCCATGGGGAAGACCTATGGATTCTTGTTCACCAATTATTATCCGGAACTGTTGAGAAAGCACAAGGCTCTGGGGGATATTGCGATAACCGATTCAGAAATTGCTACGGTGGAACAATGGGCTAAGAATCTGGATGCCATAACTATCAAGCAATATCAGACGACAGATGCCAAGGAGCAGGAGAAAATAGTAAAAGCTTTTTCCAACTCAGCCCTTGCCAAGCGCGCTACGGCTATCATTGGTAGAGAAGATATTGCCAAGATGCTTAAGGATGAGACTCCTCTCCTCGAAGTATATTATGCCCAGCATATAGCTGATAGCATGGGATGCAGCCAGCAGCAGAAAGATGTCATCATCTCCAAATCCCTTCTTGAGATGTTGGAAAGACTAGCCATGCCACTCAATAGTTATGGACTTGACCTGACTGAACATGGCATCAGTTCTGAAGTTATCCGGGAAAAAGTTTTGGCAGAACATCGAAAGTATCAGTCTTTGCTGAACAAGGACATAACAGCTAGTCTCAAGACAGCTCCGCAGGATATGAGCGATGGTGAGAAACTTCTTCGCCATATATTGGAGCCTTATAAGGGAAAGCTTGTATTGCTGGATGTCTGGGGAACCTGGTGTGCCCCTTGCAAGATGGCTCTTGCCCATTCGAAGGAAGAGTTCGAACGCCTGGCGCCATACGATGTGGTATATCTTTACATGGCAAACAACAGTCCGGAAGAGTCATGGAAAAATATCATCAGACTGAATAATCTGGTTGGCGACAATATCGCCCACTATAACTTGCCAGCGGCTCAGCAGAGTGCCATCGAGAATTATCTCAACATTCGCTCCTTTCCATCCTATCGCCTCTTCGACAAGGAAGGAAATCTGGTAGATGTGAAAGTGGATGCCCGCCAGCTTGACAACCTGGAGAAAATCATCAAGGAACTGAGTAAATAAAAAAAGATGGCCTCGCAAAATGCGGGGTCATCTTTTCTGTAATCAAGGATTATCTATCAATAGAGCATACCAAACATCCATAACGGGATGATGTTGCCATACCCAGTCTCTATATCATCCTTTACCACATATCCATTTTCTATGTTCTGTAGCTGATTTTGCTTTTTCTTCTTTCCGCCAACCTCGAATGTATATTTCCCGTCAATCAGAAAATCTGATATAGGGGATACAGTGACAGGCATGAGAGAGCGTGTCTGATTGAAGAAGAAAGTTTCTCTAACTGTTCCTATCTCCACACTCTTTCCGGCAAGGGTATAAATGAGTGTAGGATTATCCAGATAGATCTTGTCCACTTTGCCTAGTCCTTGAATGCCACCTGTTGAAGTGCGGAGTTGCCCTATAAGTCCTGCTTTCTCCAAGTAGGCGCAAAGGTCGGCTATATTGTTTCTTGAAACTTCAAGTTGACCTCCTATCTGGCTCATGTTAGGCTTGAATGGCGCACTTTGAGCGATGATGGCAAGTAGTCTTTTGAGCTTTCTTGCTGTTGAAACCGTAAGGTCTGCATATTGTGGAATATCGGTTTCTATCGTTGCATTGACTACTTGCTGAATATACATTCTGATGTCGCCATCAGAAAAAGGATAATATCCTCGTTGCAGATAGTCCGCGAAATGTTCTAGAGGTAAGAAACCATTAGGTATATCGACTTCCTGTTGCATGAGCTGGTCTAACGTACATACAGGAAAATGGATTCCATGAAAGAGTTCCAGATATTCGCGATACGAGAGTCCTTGAATCTCGTACATAAGTGCACGACGGCTCAGGTCAAATGCCCCCTTTGCTATGTCGAGAACAGATGACCCTGTAAACATTATATGGAGTTCAGAATGATAATCATATATCAATTTCAGCTCCCTTGCCCAATCCTTGTATTTATGGATTTCATCAATGAAAAGATACTTTCCTCCCATCTTTGCAAATGAATCTGCCAGTTCGGTGAGTCTGTGACTGGCAAAATAAAAATCTTCTGCCTGTACATAAAGAGAGTCTTTTCTTGGTAGTTGTTCTTTGATATGCTGAAGCACCAAAGTTGTTTTACCAACACCTCTTGGTCCCATTAATCCAATCATACGAGCATCCCAATTGATGCGGTCATACATATAGCGATGAAACGTAGTACTCGTTTCTCTCAGCAATTTGTCGAATGTTGCTTGTAATTGTTCCATATTATGCCTGTTATATTGCTCTTTATGGGTGCAAATATACGAATTAAATATGAAAGTGCACTGGGTAGAGTGCAATTTTTAACGTAAATTGCACTCTGCTCAGTGCAATTTGCGAATATATATAAGGTTGTAGCGATAAAATACTTAGAGAAGCAAATATTTTTCTTGTTGGGTATCGCAAGTTTCACATCGTGCTGGTGAGTACTGATAGCGGTGCAGGCAATCAGCCTATGCAGGCAAGTAAGAGTGTGGAATATGACGGTAAGGCAGTAAAGGTACAGATGCAAGTGTTACATAGAATAAAGTATTTGACACATGTGAAAAAGTAGAATTCTACTTTTTTGTTTATCTTTGCAGCAACAAATAACAATTTAATAAACTAATAATTAATTTAAATCATAAAATGACTAGATACAGAATGATTTTATCCCTGCTTTTGGCTGGCATGGGAACTGTTGCAACAGCACAGAACATCAACTTGCCAATCATCCAGACCAAGTACACTGCCGATCCTGCACCTTATGTGCACAACGATACGGTTTATCTCTATACCACCCACGATGAGGATGGGGCTGAGGGGTTCCTGATGAAAGACTGGCTGCTCTATACCTCAACGGATATGGTAAACTGGCAAGACCGCGGTGCCGTGGCTTCATTGAAAGACTTCAAGTGGTTCAAGGGGGAGAATGGTGCCTGGGCAGAGCAGGTTATCGAGCGCAATGGAAAATGGTATATGTATTGCCCTATCCACGGTCATGGCATCGGAGTGCTGGTAGCAGATAGTCCATACGGACCGTTCAAGGATCCTCTCGGAAAGCCGCTGGCATGGGAGGGCGACTGGTTCGACATCGACCCAACTATATGGATAGATGATGATAATCAGGCTTACATGTATTGGGGCAATCCTGTGTTGAAGGCAGTAAAACTGAACGAGGACATGATTTCTTATTCTGATTCCATCATGCACTTCCCGAAGATTCAGGATTATCAGGAAGGTCCTTGGTTCTGGAAGCGCAATGGCAATTATTATCTGGCCTATGCTTCTACCTGCTGTCCTGAGGGCATCGGTTATGCGATGAGCAAGAATCCGCTCGGACCATGGGAATATAAGGGGCACATCATGAACCACACGCCTCGCACTCGTGGCAATCATCCGGGCATCATCGACTACAAGGGCAAGAGCTATTGCTTCGGCTTGAATTATGACATCTTCCGTTTAAAGACGGGGCGTCATGCCGAGCAGCGTTCGGTATCTGCAGCCGAAATGACATACAATCCTGACGGAACCATCCAGGAGTTGCCATACTTCCAGGACTGCAAGTTGGAGCAGATAGAATGGTTCAACCCTTATCGCCAGGTTGAGGCTGAGACGATGGCTTGGGGCTATGGATTGAAGACGCAGCCTAAGAACGAATGGGCGCAGAAGGACAGATGGAACCAGGTGGTTACGAATGTTGATGAGGGAAAGTATATCCTCGTGAAGGGTGTAGACTTCAAGAAGGGAGCAAGTAAGTTTGAGGTTTCTGCCTCTTGCCACATGTTGGGCGGCAGCATCGAAATCCGTCTTGATGGGGTAAACGGCCAGTGTATCGGCAAGGTGGATATCGGCAATACCAAGGACGAATACAAAACCTTCTCTACCCAGGTGAAGAAGGTAAAGGGTGTTCATGATCTCTACTTCGTGTTCAAGGGAGGTGACATCCAGAAGCAGAACCTCTTCTTCCTGGATTGGTGGAAGTTTGGGGAGTAAGATAAACTTAATAAAGTTTTTGAAACATTCGATAAAGTCATTATGATTGTTTTTTCGTAATTTTGCAGCGTTAAACGAATTAACAATCATAATGATGAATACAACGAAAATCTTGGCTCTCAGAAAGCCGTTACTGATAAGCGCATGGCTGCTTGCCATGCAGGGAGCTGCCTGTGCGCAGAATCCTATCAAACGATTAAAAAAAATGATTAATATTGAGTTCGATAAGAGAGTGCCTTTCTTGGCGCTTCTCTTGTCGTTTTGTGTCGTATCGTTTGCCCAGAATCTGCGGGAAACTTTCTTTTCTCCCAATGGAAAGATTGAATGGAAGGCTGAGGGTGAGGAAAATAAGGTGAAGGTTTTTGAGGTAGCTTATCGCGATGGCTGTAAAGGAAATAAGGAAAGCCAGGTGCTTCATATTACCGGTTATGGTTTGAATACCAGTGATGGTGGAGGAAGAAATCTAGTCTTGAAAGACATTTCCAAACCCAAGTATATTTCGGAGCATTATCAGATGCTCATGGGAAAGAAGAGTGAATGCAAGAACGAGGCGAATGAAATAGTTTATACCTTTGGGGATGATCTGCAGCGCCCGTTGCGCATGGTGGTTCGCCTTTATAATGATGGTGTAGCCTTCCGTTATGAGCTGGAGGGTTTGCAGCATACGGCAATCAGGCAGGATTTGACTACTTATCATATCAGTGAAGGCACGCACCGGTGGTTTCAGGAATGGACAGAGTCTTATGAGAATTTCTTCCCTTTGTCCACCACAGGTAAAGGTGGAAAACAACATTGGGGCTATCCTTGTCTGTTTGAGCAAAATGACGTGTTCTCTCTTATTACTGAGGCTGGTATAGAACGAATCAACAGTGCCTCTTCCTTGAAGAACGGGCAGAATCCGGAGGACTATCATGTGTTCCTGGATGAAAACACACAGCATTATTCGGGTAATTGGAAATCTCCCTGGCGGGTGGTTGTCATTGGAAAGAAGCAGGATCTGATAGCTTCGACCCTGGTAACTGATGTCAGTGCCCCTTGTCGTCTGAAAGATACTTCATGGATTAAGCCGGGAAGTGTAAGCTGGATTTATTGGGCTTACAATCATGGCTCTAACGACTTGAATATCATTAAGAAATATGTAGATATGGCGAAGACCTTGCATCTGCCATACGTTTTGATAGATGCCGAATGGGATGAGATGAAGAATGGAGCCACCATCGAGGAGGCTTTGAAATATGCTAAGGATAGGGGTGTGAAGCCTTTGCTCTGGTATAATTCTTCTACTGCATGGATTAAGGCTTGGGGTGCACCAGGTCCTCACAATAGACTGAATGCTCCGGAAAACAGGGAGAAGGAGTTTGCCTGGTTGGAGAAAATGGGCGTAGCTGGAGTGAAGATTGACTTCTTTGCTGGCGATAAACAGGAAACGATGGAGTATTGCATCGACCTCTTGGAGTGTGCGGCACGCCATCATCTTACGGTTAATTTTCATGGTGCTACTGTTCCCCGAGGCTGGCAGCGCACTTATCCCAACCTGCTCTCTACCGAGGGTGTGTATGGAGCGGAATGGTATAATAATGAGTCTGTGCTGACTAAAAAGGCAGCTTGCCACAATGCCACCTTGCCATTTACCCGTGGCATTGTGGGCTCGATGGATTATACGCCTTGCACTTTTTCTGATTCTCAGCATCCGCATATCACTACCCATGCTCATGAGTTGGCGTTGCCAATCTTGTTTGAGTCGGCTTTGATGCATTGGGCTGATAAGCCGGAGAGTTATCTTGCCCAGCCAAAGGAAGTGCTGGATTTTATCTCGAACATGCCTACTGCATGGGATGAGACGCGCTTGCTCAGCGGTTATCCGGGCGAAAGTGTCGTGATGGCTCGCAGAAAGGGAAGAACATGGTATGTGGCTGGCATTAACGGTAAGGATGAATCCCAGAAACTGACCATGGATTTAGCTTCTCTGACAAAGCAAAACTCCCGAGTAGTATTGTTCGAGGATAGCGGAACGGCAAAGAATCCTTGGAAAATTTCATACCGTAAGGTTAGGGGAATGAAAGGTTATATCACAGCACAGCCTCGTGGTGGCTTTGTGATGGTTATCAAATAATAATGTAATCAATAAGCAGGAAAATGATGAATTCGTTATTTCGCAAAATTGTTGCCGTAGCAGGTCTCATGCCTTTCTGCATGGTGGCTTCGGCAGGAAATATGAGCGCTGGCGAGGTTCATGCCGTATTCAATGGCTTGGAATGGCAAAAGGGTAATGGCAAGTTGCTGGTGCAGTTTGTCAAGCCGGATGTGGTGAGAGTCAGATTCCAGCCAGAGGGTAAGTTTGCCGGTAATGGAACGGATGTGTGTGTGCTGCGCAAGGATAGGAAAATAAAACTGCGTTATGGAAAGGATTATCTCTCCATGGCATCGGATAGTCTGGTGGTTAAGATTGACCAGTCTTCGGGATCTATCAGTTACTTCGACCATCAGCACCATCTGCTCCTGTCGGAAAACCTGAAGAATCCCCGTTCTTCACAGAAAGTTTATCAGGAGAAGGTGACTTTTAATGAGAAAACCCGCAGGGTGGTGCATACGGCAAATGGCGATGTTGAGGAAATGGACGTGCTGAAGCGGGATACGCTGGGCTCGGCTTATCGTTATCAGATGAACTTCAACTGGAAGAAGGATGAGGCAATCTATGGCTTGGGGTCCCATATAGAGGACTACATGAACCTGCGTGGCAAGAAGATGTATCTTTGTCAGCACAACCTGAAGGCGATGGTACCGGTGCTCAACTCTACGGCTGGTTATGGCTTGCTCTTTGATGCAGGCTGTGCCATGATATATAATAATGTGGAAGATAGCAGTTATGTGGAAATGGAAGCTGCGCAGGAAATTGACTATTACATGATGAAGGGGCACAACATGGATGCGGTGGTTGCCAATTATCGCCAGCTTACAGGTGAGTGCCCGATGATGCCGCAGTATCTTTTCGGCTATACCCAGTCGAAGGAACGCTATTGCAGTTCCAAGGAACTGGAGAGCATCGTCAAGGAATATCGTCAGCGCAGGATTCCGCTTGATATGATCGTACAGGATTGGAGTTACTGGCCTGCAGGACATTGGGGAGAGATGAAGATGGACCCGAAGTTTTATCCCGACAAGAAGGCTTTGGCAGATTCGCTCCATGCCATGAACTGCAAGTTGATGATTTCTATCTGGCCTAATGCGCAGTTCTGTCCTCAGAACGAGGATTTCAAGAAAAGGGGATGGATATTGCCGGGTGGTTCTGTGTATGACGCTTACAATCCGCAAGCACGTTCGCTCTATTGGGATTATGCCAACAACGAGTTCTTCAAGAATGGGTTTGATGCATGGTGGTGCGATTCTTCAGAGCCTGTTGATGGCGACTGGAACAATCCGATGCGCAAGGGCTATGGCTATCAGAACCATGCCGAGCGATGGAAACTCAACACCCGGGCTTTGAGTGATATGCTGGGGGCAGAGCGCAGCCAGACTTACTCTCTTTATCATGCAATGGGAATCTATGAACATCAGAGAGCAGTGACGGATGAGAAGCGAGTTGTCAATTTAACCCGTTCTTCGTATGCCGGTCAGCAGCGCTTTTCTACCATCACCTGGAACGGAGACACTTATGCCTCCTGGAAGAGTTTTGCCCAGATGATTCCTGCCGGCTTGAATTTCATGGCTACGGGATGTCCGTATTGGACGATTGATGTGGGTGCTTTCTTCACAGGTCCTGATAAATGGAACCGATGGTTCTATAAAGGCGAGTTCCCTAAGGGATGCAACGACCCTGCCTATCGTGAACTGTATACGAGAATGTTCCAGTTTGCCACCTTCCTGCCTATGCTGCGAAGTCATGGTACTGATACTCCCCGAGAGGTATGGCGACTCGGCAATCCGGGCGAACCGTTCTATGAGAGTATAGTCAACCATATCAGGTTGCGCTACGAACTGTTGCCATATACCTATTCGCTGGCTTCGAAAGTAACAAGAGAAGGCTACACCCTGACACGTGCCCTGGCATTTGACTTTGCTTCGGATTCCGCCGTTCATGATATCAAGGACGAGTTTATGATGGGACCATCCTTCCTGGTAGCCCCTATGCCCCAACCATTGATGCAGTATGGCGAGGCAAGCAGAAAGGTGTATCTTCCAAAAACAGATGCAGGCTGGTATGACTATTGGACCGGCAAGCATGAGGATGGAGGCAGATGGATAGAGGCGGCAGCCCCTATAGAGCATTCTCCTCTCTATGTGAAAGCAGGCAGCATCATTCCGTTTGCAGTCTGCCAGCAATTTACAGGAGAGCAGCCTGATGCACCTTATACTATCAAGATATATCCTGGAGCAGATGCCGACTTTGAAATCTATGAGGATGCCGGTGATGGCTATGCCTACGAGAAGAAAGCCTTTGCCACCTATCGTCTGCATTGGAATGACAAGGCTAAAACCCTGGAAATTTCTGCGAGAAAGGGAAGTTTCAGGAATATGGTGAAGGAAAGACAGCTCAACATCGAACTCCTGGACGGAAGCAGTAATACGGTTACATATAAAGGAAAGGCTCTGAAAGTAGTAATGGGTAAAACTAAATAGAAATAATATCAAAATATGAAGAAACAACTAATGATTGCTCTGCTGAGCATAGCGCCAGCCTTGGGTGTTGTGGCGCAAGATAAACTTTATAAGGATGAGTTCCCGCTGGGCGACATCACCCTTCTGGACGGACCATTGAAGCATGCTCGCGACTTGAACGTGCAGGTGCTCCTGAAATATGATTGCGACCGCATGCTGGCCCCTTATCGCAAGGAGGCTGGCTTGCAACCTCGCAAACCTTCTTATCCCAACTGGGATGGACTGGACGGACATGTGGGCGGACATTATCTGTCGGCCCTTGCCATCAATGCGGCCACAGGCAATGAGGAGTGCCGCAAGCGCATGGAATATATGATATCCGAACTCCAGCTGGTGCTTGATGCCAACAATCAGCGTCCTGA
>ERZ869979.64-NODE-64-length-25385-cov-5.003398_pt1 | contig 25385 bp, 22 predicted proteins | sample MGYA00521269_ERZ869979 | MGnify/ENA primary metagenome ERZ869979 (study PRJEB32232, sample SAMN07284974) | human gut metagenome | biome: human-associated habitat; material: feces | host: Homo sapiens | place: Tanzania | collected 2014-04-05 ... | reverse complement strand
AACGCATGAATGCTTTACAGCTGATCGCCACCGGCGGGGCTCTGCCCGGCCGGACGGTCACCAACCAAGACCTGAGCCGGATGGTGGACACCAGCGATGAATGGATCACCAGCCGCACCGGGATCCGCACCCGGCACTGGTGTGCCGAGGACGAATCCGCCGCAACGCTGGCCATTGCCGCCGCACGGCAGGCGTTGGAGCGCAGCGGCCTTTCCCCGGCGGATATCGGGTGCTGCATTTGCGCCACCCTGTCCGCTCCGGATGCGACCCCCAGCGTGGCCTGTCAGGTACAGGCGGCGTTGTGCCTGCCGGAGGATCGCCCCGCGTTGGACATCAACGCGGCCTGCTCCGGATTTCTCTATGGCATGGCGGTGGCACGGGGTCTGCTGGCGACCATGGGCGGACAGTATGCGCTCGTGATCGGGTGCGAAGCACTTTCCCGCCTGATGGATCCCGCTGACCGCGCCACCTGCGTTCTGTTTGGAGACGGGGCCGGAGCTGCCATCTTCCGTGCGGCGGATGCGCCCTTTGCCCTGACGCTGGGTGCGCGGGGCAGCGACGTCCTCCATGCCGGAGGGCCGAACCGGAACGGCTCCGCCCCCATCACCATGGATGGCAAGGCTGTGTTCCGCTTTGCGGTGGATGCCCTGCCCAAATGCCTGCACACCGTGCTGGAAGAAACGCAATTGACCCTTGCGGATCTGTCGTGGGTGATCTGCCATCAGGCCAACAGCCGGATCATCGACCATTGTGTCCGCGCCCTGAATGCAGATCCGACGAAATTTTACAAGAACATGGACCGCTACGGCAATACCAGTGCCGCCAGCATCCCGGTGGCTCTCAACGAGCTGGCCGAGAGCGGTCAGCTTCCGGAAGGCCGGCCGCTGGCCTGCATCGGCTTCGGCGGCGGATTGACTTGGGGCGGTGCGGTTATGGTATATCAACCTCTCAGTCTCGCATCCGCTCGACAGCTCCCCTAATAGGGGAGCCTTTGGCAAAGAGATTTTGCTTTTTTGTGGATTGCCAAGGCCTCTCCTACAAGGAGAGGTGGCATTGCGTAAGCAATGACGGAGAGGTTGGACAAAGAAATCGGTTGAATTGAGAAAAGATAGTTTATGAAACTTTTAAACGAAATTCTGGGAACGAAATATCCCATCCTGCAGGGCGGCATGGCAAACATTGCTACGGGCGAGTTTGCAGCTGCCTGCTCGAATGCAGGCGCGCTGGGTCTGATCGGGGCAGGCGGCATGAATGCCGACACCCTGCGCCAGAACATCCGCCGCTGCAAGGAGCTGACCGACAAGCCTTTCGGTGTGAATATCATGCTGATGCACCCGCAGGCAGATGAGTTTGCGCAGATCGTGGTGGAAGAGGGCGTGCAGGTCGTCACCACCGGCGCGGGCAACCCGGGCAAGTACATTCCGCAGTGGAAAGCTGCCGGGATCAAGGTGATTCCGGTGGTTGCCGCCGCGGTGCTGGCCAAACACCTTGAGCCGCTGGGCATCGATGCCGTGATCGCCGAGGGCACCGAGAGCGGGGGTCATGTCGGTGAGATGACCACCATGGCTCTGGTGCCGCAGGTGGTGGATGCGGTGAAGGTACCCGTCATTGCGGCGGGCGGCATCGCCGATGGCCGTCAGCTGGCGGCTGCGCTGGCACTGGGAGCCTGCGGCGTGCAGGTCGGCACCTGCCTGCTGGTCAGCGAAGAGTGCCCCATCCACGAAAACTACAAGGCTGCACTGCTCAAGGCCAAGGACAGCGATACCATCGTGACCGGCCGCAGCGTGGGCGCACCGGTGCGTGTGCTGAAAAACCGGATGAGCCGTGAGTACGTCCGGCAGGAAAAGGCCGGTGCCGACAAGATGGAACTGGAAAAATACACCCTCGGCAGTCTGCGCCGGGCGGTCTTTGAGGGCGACACCGCAAACGGAAGCCTGATGGCCGGTCAGGTGGCCGGAATGCTCCACGAAGTCCGGCCGGTGGCCGACATCCTCGAGGATCTGTGGGTCAGCGGGAGGCAGCGCATCCATGCGTTGAGCGAAGAATGCTGACCCTCGGGAAAAAGGCTCTGTCCGTGCCCATCCTGCAGGGCGGCATGGGCGTGGGCGTATCCCTCGGCGGGTTGGCCGGTGCGGTGGCGGCCTGCGGCGGCATGGGGTGCATCTCCACCGCTGACGCAGGCTACCGGGAACCGGACTTTGGCCGGGATCCGGCCGCAGCCAATCATCGTGCCCTCGCTGCCGAGATCCGGAAAGCAAAGCAGATCGCCCAAGGCGCGGGCATGGTCGCCATCAACGCCATGGTCGCCACGCAGGATTATGCCGCCGCCATCCGCACCGCCGTCGAAGCGGGCGTGGATGCCGTGGTCTCCGGTGCAGGGCTTCCGCTGGAACTGCCCGGCCTTGTAAACACGCGGGAGGTCGCCATTGCCCCCATCGTGTCCAGCGGCCGCGCCGCCAAGCTCATCCTGCGCCGCTGGGCGAAGGAGTTTGACCGCACCGCCGATTTTGTGGTCATCGAAGGCTGCAAGGCGGGCGGGCACCTCGGATTTTCCGAGGACGACCTGTTGGCCGGGAAGTGCCAGACGCTGGACGAGATCCTGCCCGAGGTGCTGGCCGAGGTAAAGCCCTTTGAGGCGCAGTTCGGGCACGCCATCCCCGTGTTTGTGGCGGGCGGTGTGTACACCGGGGCGGATATGGCACACTTTACCAAACAGGGAGCGGCCGGTGTGCAGATCGCCACCCGGTTTATCCCCACCTACGAGTGCGACGCCGCCCAAGGGTACAAGGATGTTCTGCTGAACGCCGCCTCTGCGGACGTGCGGATCATCCACAGCCCCGTCGGGATGCCGGGCCGGGCACTGAACACGCCCCTTGTGCAGGCGTTGGCGGAGGGAAAACGCTTCCCGCCGAAACGCTGCGCCCGCTGTCTCAAGACCTGTGACCCCGCCAAAGTGCCTTACTGCATCACCCACGCGCTCATCGAGGCCGTGAAGGGCAATGTGGAAGAGGGCTTGTTCTTCTGCGGAGCCAATGTGGGTCGGCTTGACCGGATGTATACCGTCCGGGAGCTGATGGATGAACTTGTGGCCGAATGGAGGCAAAATCAATGAAACTTGCTGTTTTGTATGCCGGTCAGGGGGCGCAGCACCCCGGCATGGGCAAAGAATTTTACGAAGCATCGCCTGCATTCCGGGCGGCGTTCGACAGCGCGGAGCTGGATTTTGATCTGCACCGTGTCTGCTTCGACGACCCGGACGGCGTTTTGAATCAGACCGAATACACCCAGCCCTGCATGGTGGCATTTGCCTGCGGCGTGACGGCAGTGCTGGCCGAAAAGGGCGTGAAGCCCGCTGTGGCGGCGGGTCTTTCGCTGGGCGAATACTCCGCGCTGGAAGCTGCCGGTGTCTTTACCGCAAAGCAGGCCGTGGAACTGGCGGCCTACCGCGGCAAGGCCATGGCCGACGCCGCCAAAGGCATTGACTGCGGGATGACGGCCGTGCTGAATCTCGACCGGGATACGCTGGCCAAATGCTGCGAGGAAGCGTCCGCAGAGGGCGTGGTCCAGATCTGCAATTACAACTGCCCGGGGCAGCTGGTCATCGGCGGCGAAAAGGCTGCCGTGGACCACGCCGCAGAGCGGGCGAAACAGGCCGGTGCCCGCCGCTGCATCCCGCTCAAGGTCAGCGGGCCGTTCCACACCCGGCTCATGGCTCCCGCCGGAGACGCGCTGGCCAAGCGGTTTGAGACCGAAGCCTTTGGCTCGATGCAGATCCCGGTGCTGTTCAACTGCCTTGGCCGCGAAAAGGCCGCGGACGACCGCATCCCGGATCTGCTGGTGCGGCAGGTGCAGAGCAGCGTCTACATGGAAGATACCCTCCGCCGTCTGGGAGAGCTGGGCGTGGATACCATTCTGGAAGTCGGCCCGGGCAATGCCCTCGCCGGTTTCGTGAAAAAGACCCTGCCCGGCGTGGCCTGTGCTTCGGTGGAGACCCCGGCGCAGCTGGATGCGGTGCTGACCGCATGGAAGGAAGAACAATGAGCGAAGAAAAGAGCATCCGCACCGCCGTCGTCACCGGCGGAAGCCGCGGCATCGGCCGCGCCGTCTGCGTGGCACTGGCAAAGCAGGGCTGCAATGTGGTGGTCAATTACTGCCACGGGGAAGCGGCGGCTGCCGAGACCGTCTCGCTCTGCTGCGCCGCAGGCGTGCAGGCAGCAGCAGTGCAGGCCGACGTCTCCACCGCCGAGGGCTGCAAGCAGCTCTTTGAGGAAGCCATCCGCGTCTTTGGCCGGGTGGACATCCTCGTCAACAATGCGGGCATCACCCGCGACAACCTGATCCTCCGCATGAGCGAGGCGGACTTTGACGCAGTTCTGGACGCGAACCTCAAGGGGGCGTTCCTCTGCTGCAAAGAAGCCGCCCGCCGGATGGTGCGTCAGCGGTCGGGCCGGATCCTCAACCTGTCCAGCGTCGTAGCCCTGCGGGGCAACGCGGGTCAGACCAATTATGCCGCCAGCAAAGCGGGTCTGATCGGCCTGACCAAAAGTCTGGCCCGGGAGCTGGCAAGCCGGAATGTGACCGTCAACGCGGTGGCACCGGGCTTTATTGAGACGGATATGACCGCCGCCCTGCCGGAAACGGTCCGCACCGAAATGGCAAAGGGCATTCCGGCCGGCCGTGCCGGAACGCCGGAGGACGTGGCGAATGCGGTGGCGTTTTTTGCCGCAGAACAAAGCGGCTATCTCACCGGGCAGGTGCTCTGTGTGGATGGCGGCATGGCAATGTAAAAGGAGAACTTCTCATGGAAAAACGCAGAGTCGTCATCACCGGTCTTGGCACCGTGAACCCTCTTGGCAACAACACCGCCGACAGCTGGGCTGCAGCCAAGGCTGGCAAGTGCGGCATCGCCCCCATCACCCAGTTTGACACCACCGATTTCAAGTGCAAGCTGGCAGGTGAAGTAAAAGGCTTCGACCCGGAAACGGTCGTGGATAAAAAGGAGACCCGCAAGATGGCGCGCTTTACGCTGCTGGCACTGGGTGCCGCAGCCGAGGCCATCCGGGATTCCGGGCTGGACACCGAGGCCGAGGGCGAATCCATCGGCTGCATCGTTTCCAGCGGCATCGGCGGTCTGCCCACCATTGAGGAGCAGCATACCCGCGGCGAAGAAAAGGGGATGGAGAAGGTCAGCCCGTACTTTGTTCCCATGGCCATTGCAAACATGGCGGCTGCGCAGATCGCCATTCGGTTTGGTCTGAAGGGGATGTGTACCTGCCCGGTCACCGCCTGTGCCGGCGGCACAAACGCGGTGGGCGATGCCTTCCACCGCATCCGGGATGGCTACGAGCCGGTGATGGTCTGCGGCGGTGCCGAAAGCTGCATCAGCCCGCTGGGCATCGGCGGCTTTACCAGCATGAAGGCCCTGTCCACCTCCACCGATCCGGACGCAGCCAGCCTGCCCTTTGACGCCCGCCGCGGCGGATTCGTCATGGGCGAGGGCAGCGGCATTCTGGTGCTGGAAGAGCTGGAGCACGCCAAGGCACGCGGTGCGCACATCTATGCCGAGGTGGTGGGTTACGGTGCCAACTGCGACGCCTATCACTTTACCGCACCGGCTCCCGGCGGCACCGGTGCCATCGGCTGCATGAAGCAGGTGCTGCAGGATGCGGGCATCGCACCGGAGCAGGTGGATCACATCAACGCCCACGGCACCGGCACCCACATGAACGACGCCTGTGAGACGGCGGCCATCCATGCCGTGTTCGGCGAGCACGCCAAGGAGATGACGGTGGTGAGCACCAAGAGCATGACCGGCCACCTTCTGGGCGGTGCGGGCGGCATCGAAGCGGTGTTCACGGCACTGGCTCTGCGGGATCAGTTTGCCCCGCCGACCATCCATTACGCGCAGCCCGACCCGGAGTGCGATCTGGACTATGTGCCGAATGCGGGTCGTCCGCAGGCCATGACCTACGCACTGAGCAACAGCTTGGGCTTTGGCGGGCACAATGCCTGCATCGCCCTGCGCAGATGGGAGGGATGACCGATGGCAGAACCGCGCACCGTGCGGGAGCACGCGAATGCTCTGAACAGTGAGCAGATCGCCGCCCTGCTGCCGCACCGTTATCCCTTTGCGCTGGTGGATCGCATCCTCGATTACGAGCCGGGTCAGTGGGCCATCGGCCGGAAGTGCGTCTCCCGCAATGAGGAATTCTTCTGCGGCCATTTCCCGGGTCAGCCGGTCATGCCGGGGGTTCTCATCCTCGAGGCACTGGCGCAGACCGGGGCAGTCGCCGCCCTGAGCCTGCCCGAAAACAAAGGCAAGCTGGCTCTCTTCGGCGGCATCAAGAGTGCCCGCTTCCGCAAACAGGTCGTTCCCGGCGATGTGCTGACCCTCCACTGTGAACTGGTGGAACAGCACGGCCCTGTGGGAGTGGGCAAGGCCTCGGCCTATGTGGATGGCAAATGTGCTGCGACCGCAGAGCTGACCTTTGTGCTGACCGAACGGGATCCGGAATCCTGAACCACGTCTGTAAAAGAATCTGAAGCAAAACAAGATAGACATTTCCGCAAAGGGGAGTGTCTATCTTTTTTTTGTTGGAAGCAGAGCGCGCAACCATCCGATCGGAAGGCAAAGCAAGGGCGGGGGAGGCGGACAAAAAGAGAACGGACGGCCGGTTTGCCCTATACCGTTTTGGCGGAAAACGTGGTACAATCTTTGCAGGAATCACCGCAGGAAAACGAGCGGCTCCGAGAAAGTGGGAACGTGAAATGAAGATTCGGAAAGCAGAGGAAAAAGATATTCCAAGACTTCTTGTGCTGCTGGGGCAGGTGCTGCAGATCCATGCAGAGATCCGCCCCGATATTTTTATCCCCGGCACCACCAAATACACCGTCTGCGAACTGGCAGAGCTTTTGAAGCAGGAGGATAAACCCATCTACGTTGCGGTAAACGAGAACGATGTGTGCATGGGATACGCCTTCTGTCAGCGCAGAGAGCAGCCCTTTTCCACCAACATGGTGCCCTTTACGTCGCTGTTCATCGACGATTTGTGCGTGGACCAGCAGGCACGGGGACAGCACATCGGGGAAAGCCTGTTTGCATATGTGAAGCAGCAGGCAAAAGAACTGGGCTGCTATGAGGTGACGCTGAACGTCTGGACAGGGAATACCTCGGCAGAGCACTTTTACGAAAAGATGGGCATGAAAACAAAGGAACGGCAGATGGAGTATATCCTGTGAAGCGGGGAAATGAATGGGTTGGACGATACAGCGTGGTATCTTGCCGAAGCTGCCACTGCATGGAATGCTCCACCGGAAACCAGAGTGCAGGGAAGAGCATGAGAAAATACGGGAAGATCTGAGAAGATACTCCGGAAACACAACAGCAGGAAAATAACGAACAAGCCTGCAATATTGGGTGCTTGAGCAGAAATACAAAGCAAAAACGGAGTTGTAAGAATATGATAAAAATACTGTTTGTCTGCCACGGCAATATCTTTGAAAACGCAAAATAATAGCGATGATAAATTGAAATTTTGCGTTTTTCGTGGCTTACCACACCACAATTACACCATTTTATAAGAGCCTTGAATGACAATAAAACTGCTGATAGTCTTGCAGAGTGCAGGCTGTCAGCGGTTTTTGTTTATTGTAGTTCCTGATCTAAGTCATCAAAAAGCGTGCAGGAGAAAAATTGGCCAAGTGTGATATCAAGACCGTCACATAACTTCTTAATAGTAGCAATAGAAATCCGCTGGCGAGCAGGGTCAAGCATACTGTAGACTGTGGACGGCGTGACTCCGGAAAGATTGGCCAGTTCGTTGGGCCGAATTCCTCGTTGATCGCAAAGCTGTTCGAAACGTTTGACAACAGCATCCTTTACTGTCATGCAGCATCACCTCTAATAAAATTGTATAGAGATGTGCGCACCCACGTATACGCACTTGCGTATAAAGCTGAAATGTTCTATACTTTTGACAGTACGCAATCGCGTAATGAATCTGGGAGTGAGTGTTTCAAAAAATAAAAAAGGTATCTTCCATAGTAATAATGGAAGAATACTGCCAAGATATAGTGATATCCCGCTGATTTTTGATTGGGCTGACTGCGGATGGACGCTCTATCTTCTTGAAAAGATGCGTTGAATTTCCCGCCGTTTTCGTGATAAATCAGAATGCACATACCGCTGCAGGGTGATGTTGGCGTTTGCGTGACCCAATAACTCACTGAGAGTCTTGATGTCACATCCCGACTGCAGACAGGTAGTGGCAAAAGTATGACGGAGAACATGAGGGCGTACCTGATGTACTGCCGCCTGTTTCAGATAGGTTTTGATACTCTTCCGATAACAGCGCGGCTCTACAGGTTTAATCGTGTTGCCTGATAAGAACCACGCATCCGATGGGTAACTTTTTTGAAGAATCTTGAGTGCCTGGACCATGTGCCTTGAAAGTGGGATTTCCCGCCGGGATGTACGAGTTTTAGGCGTCTGGACAACAATTTTTGTATGTCCGTCACCACAGGGAATTCGGCTTACCGTCCGTTTGATTTGCACTGTTCCGGTTTTCAGATCAAAATCATCCCACTTCAGTCCACAGACCTCTCCAATTCGCAAACCGGATTCTATGCCAAGCAGCAGGCCGAGCTTTCGGGGCGTCGGATTGAATAAAACATAGGTGCGAAGCCGATTTTGCTCTACTGCAGAGAGCGGTGTCATGGAATGACTCTTCTCTTGCGGCAGACGGACAGATAACTCCATCGGTCGAATCATCCTTAGATGCACAGCGTACTTACAAATACGACGTACCATAGATAGGCATTCTCTGGCAGAGGAGAAGCCAAGTTCCTTGTGCTGTCCATCAGGTGGCGCGATTATTTTCTGCAAGGCCTGCTCCAAAATATTTTCTTCCAGTCTTAAGATTGGCACTGTGCCCAAGATAGGGAGAACATATTTGTACAGTGTGTACTGATAATGGGCATAAGTGGATTCTTTCAGCCCACATTTGACAGACCGCAGCCAAGCCTCGGCAAGCTCTGTGAAAGTCACGTGGGCATCTATGAGTTGAAATCCCCCATACTCTGACTTCTTATGAATGAGCCGCTGTTTGACCTCCGCGTATGTTGTGCCATAGATATAGCCCCAGCAAATTCTTCTGTCTGGCGTGCGTGCCTTGATGTACCGTCCTTCCCACCGACCATCCTTCCGTTTGCGGATGTTTTCGCCACGCCTTGCCATTGCACTACCTCCTGTACTCGACTCCCTACTGACCACTTATTCGGTAAGATCGTTCTTTAACGAATGCTTTCGGGATAAAATAGTCAGTTTCAAAAGAACATATTGACGTTTTTCTGCCAGATTTACAGTGCCACTTTGCCTGTTTCTATTGCAACTTCTATACTCTCATGATAAAATATAGGGAGATTTAATACAATTACGTCGAAATGCAGGTATCCTCCATTATTACTATGGAAGATACCCCGGAGTTGCGGCTGGGGGTGAGATGCGTGCTGTTGCAGCTGTTTGAACATAATGAGAAAGCCTACCGTGCAGCAGTGCAGATGATGGAGGAGTGCGGCAAAGCGGCCATTGTGCATCCTACTGGAACAGGCAAGAGCTATATCGCGTTCAAGCTCATCGAGGAACATCCGGCTGATACCATTTTCTGGCTGTCACCCAGCGAGTATATCTTTAAGACTCAGATTGAAAATCTGAAGCGGCAGAACCCGGATTTCCCTTTGGCAAATGTACACTTTTATACCTATGCCAAGCTGATGTGCTGCGCAACCGAAGAACTAGAGGCCATTGCAGGGGTGAATCCAGCCTATATCATTCTGGATGAGTTTCACCGTGTGGGTGCCGAGTGCTGGGGTGCAAGCACATTGGAATTGCTGAAGCTCTGCCCGGATGCCAAAATTTTGGGTCTGAGTGCTACCAATATCCGCTACCTTGATAACAACCGTGATATGGCAGAGGAACTGTTTGACGGCCACATTGTATCTGAAATGACCCTGGGCGAAGCCATCGTCCGGGGGATTTTGCCTGCCCCGAAATATGTAACGACAGTCTATCAGTACCAGAAAGAGCTGACAAGATATCAGAACAGAATCGATAATCTGCGTTCTGCCGGAATTCAGGATGTGAACCAAAAGTACCTGGATGCACTGCGCCGGGCATTGGAAAAAGCGGATGGACTTGACAAAGTTTTTGCTCATCATATCACAAACAGGAACGGAAAGTACATCGTGTTCTGTGCCAATAAGGAGCACATGGATGAGATGATCTCGCACGTTTCGGAGTGGTTTGCGGGGGTCAATCCGGATGTGGCAGTGTACGAAGCTTATTCAGACGACCCCGGCACGGATCAGGCGTTCGCAGAGTTCAAGGCAGACCAAAGCAAACGATTAAAGCTGCTATTCTGCATTGATATGCTCAACGAGGGCATTCATGTGGATGGTATCTCGGGTGTGATTCTGTTCCGGCCGACGGTTTCGCCCATCATCTACAAGCAGCAGATTGGCCGAGCATTAACAGCGGGAGACAGCAAGACACCACTGATTCTGGATGTGGTCAACAATTTTGAGGGCTTGAACAGCATTTCTGGCTTGGACACAGAGTTGCGCGAGGCGGTCCACCGGCTGTTTGCCAATGGCGAGGGCAGCAAGATCGTGACCGAACGCTTTGAGGTCATCGAGCAGGTGCAGGACTGCCGGGTGCTGTTTGAACGGCTGCAGGCCAGTTTGTCGTCCACTTGGGATCACTACTTTTCCGAGGCCAGCATCTACTATGCAGAGCATGGAAATCTGCGGGTACCTGTGGAGTACAGTACTCCGGCGGGTTTGAACCTTGGCTCCTGGGTGCAGCTGCAGCGGCTGATCCGGAATGGAAAACGTATTGGCAATCTGACCGAAGCGCAAATCCAGCGATTGGACAGCATCGGAATGATTTGGGATGACCGTACAGAATTTGCGTGGAAACGTGGATTGGAACACGCTAAGGCGTATTTTGAAGAGCACGGGAATTTGCTGGTACCCGCAAGGTACAAGGCGAAAGATGATTTTGCGCTGGGGCATTGGATCATGACAAAGCGGAAAGATCGTTCCAATGGCCGGATGACCAAAGAAGAAATTCGCCAGCTGGATGCCCTTGGAATGGCGTGGAATGCAGTCAGTGCCAAGTGGGAGCGCGGTTATGCAGAAGCAGCGGTCTACTATGAGCAGTATGCTGATCTGGAAGTCCCGACGAAATATATTACCGAGAGCGGTTTGAAGCTGGGCGCGTGGATCTCCTATCAGAAAGATGCTTACCAGAAAGGGCTGCTGAGTACGGAGCAGATCCGCCGTTTGGAGCAGATCGGCATGAACTGGGACGAGCGGAATTACCGCCGCTGGATGGAGCAATATCATGCAGCAGAACGCTATTACCATGAGCACGGCAATTTGGATGTTCCGACTGGCTATGTGACAGAGGAGGGGATCCAACTAGGCAGATGGATGGCGACTCTGCGCCATGCCCGGCGGGAAAATAGCGATGCTCGGACAAAGCTGACCCCGGAGCGGATCGCCATGCTGGATGCCATTGGAATGCTGTGGGAAAAGCCAACTGCGAAAGTGAAAACGGTTCGATTGTCCCGGGAAGAGCAGTGGAAGGCTCGGCTGGAGTGCGTGAAAGCATATCAGAAAGTGCATGGAACCTTGGATATTCCGGCGAAATATAAGACGGAAGATGGTTTCTGGCTGGGCAGATGGTGGTATCTGCAGAAAAAACTGTTGCGGGAGGAACCGGGAAAGCTGAGGCCGGAACAGGTGAAAATGCTGGAAGAGGTGCTGGCGGGAGAGAACAAAAAAGCTCTGCCGGAGAGCGCATGAGAGAAAAAAGAGGAATAACGCAGCTGTCATAATAGGGACAAGGGCACGGCAGAGAATGAAAAGCTCCGCGACCCGAATCTTACCCAAAGAATGAACGACTGATCTTTCTGGATGGCAGAAATGCCGCACAGAAAGAAATCTCGACCATGAAGGTGGGGTGGGTGACAGCCAGCGGACAGGTGACGAGCCTATCTGCTGTTTGTGTTGTCTGAAATAGCCCCAAAATCAAATGTATGAGAGTTGGACGTTGTTACAAGTAAAGGGGAGGACTGTTTCACGAAATACACCAAGCAGTTTCTAACCCGTTATTGCTATACGAATGAAAATTTTTAGAGGAGAGAGTCAGATGAAGAAAAAAGATGAAATAAAAGTGTGTTTGGTGGGTTCATCTGGTGGCCATTTGACCCACCTTTATATGTTAAAGCCCTTTTGGAAGGATAAAAATCGCTTTTGGGTGACATTCGATAAGGAAGATGCGAGAAGCCTTTTGGAAGGAGAAAAGGTTTATCCATGCTATTTTCCGACAAATCGCAGCATTAAGGCACTCATTAAGAATACCAAAATTGCGTGGGATGTATTGCATAAAGAGAAGCCCGACTTGATTATTTCCTGCGGTGCAGCAGTTGCGGTTCCGTTCTTCTACATTGGAAAAATGATGGGGGCAAAGCTGGTCTATATTGAGGTCTTTGATCGAATTGATAAGCCGACAATGACAGGTAAGATGGTTTATCCCATCGTGGACAAGTTTGTAGTGCAGTGGGAAGAACAGAAAAAGGTTTATCCGAAAGCGGTTAACCTCGGCAGCATTTTCTGAGTAGGGGTAAGAAGTAATGATTTTTGTGACGGTAGGAACACATGAACAGCCGTTTAATCGACTGATTCAAAAAGTAGACGAACTGAAACGTGATGGGGTTATCAAAGATGATGTGATTATCCAAACCGGCTTTAGTACATATGAGCCGAAATACTGCCAGTGGAGCAAATTGATTCCATATCAGCAGATGGTAAAGAATGTAGCCGATGCTCGGATTGTAATTACACATGGCGGACCGGCCAGTTTTATCATGCCGCTGCAAATTGGTAAAACTCCCATTGTTGTGCCACGTCAGCATCAGTTCAATGAACATGTAAATGACCATCAGGTGGAGTTTGCAAGGAATGTGGCTCAGAGAATGGGAACGATTATCCCGGTAGAAGATATTGAAACATTGGGAGATATCATAACGAACTACGATCAGATTGTTGCTGGCATGGGGCATGGCATGAGTAGTAATAATGCGAAGTTTAATGAAGAACTTGAAAAACTGGTAGATAAATTATATTGAGGATGGATGGATGAGAAAAGTTGGAATCATGTCGATGCAGCGCATTGCAAACTACGGATCGTTTTTGCAGGCATATGCATTGAAACAGCTAATTGAGGAAGTTGGCTGTAATGTAGAGTTTGTGGACTACCATGTGGGTGCTCCAGTAATTGCAGAAAATGCAGATAGCAAAAACAAGGTTGTCCGAAAGATTGAAAAGGGGCTGGAAACTTTTCGGTATCGGGCTCCTCTTGCACACAAACTATCGTTCATCCGATATAAACAGTCCTTTGCTCAAAAGTATATGCCGCTTTTGGGAATTGCAGACGAAATGAACTATAACCCGACATTGGATTGTCTTGTGATTGGCAGCGATGAGGTTTTTAACTGTATCCAAAAAAACTCCAATGTGGGTTATTCGCCAGAATTGTTTGGAAAAGATAGCCATGCAAAGAGACTTATTACTTATGCGGCATCTTTTGGCAATACGACGTTGGAAAAACTGAAAAAGTATCGAAAAGACGATGAGGTTGGAACTTTGTTGAAGAAATTTGACGCGATTTCGGTACGAGATGCAAATTCAGGTGCTATTGTGGAGCAGCTTGTAGGGAAGAAACCTGTCTATAATTTGGACCCGGTTCTGACCTACGATTATATGAACTGCTGCGATAAAATTCCACAGCTCCGGTCAGACGAGAAGTATTTGATTCTGTATGCGTATGCAGGCCGTATTTCCAATGAGGAAGCAGACTGGATTTCTGCTTATGCAAAGAAAAAGAACCTGAAAGTTTATGCAATCGGTGGTATCCAGAAATGTGCAGACCGATTTGTGGACTGCTCACCTTTTGAAGTTCTAGCCTATTTCAGAAATGCAGAAGAAGTTATTACAGATACCTTCCACGGCAGCATCTTCTCGGTAATCACACATCGGCCGTTTACGACTTTGATTCGTAAGAGTGTAGGCAACAGCTATGGCAATGAAGAAAAACTGAGCGATTTGCTGGAACGGTTGGGATTGGCAAATCGTATGACAACGAAAATTGAAGATGCAGAAAATATCAATGACAAGGCGATTGATTACGCAAAAGTTGATGAGTTGCTGAAAGCACACAGAGAAGTGGCGAAGGAGTACCTGCGAAGCAATTTAGAGGGATAAAATGGAGAATGTATCGAGGATAAAAGAAAAGTGTGTGGGATGCAAAAGCTGTGAGCAAAGTTGCCCGAAACACTGTATCTCTATGATAGAAAACAAAGAGGGTTTTTGGTATCCGTCCGTTGATGAAAAAAGTTGCATCGAATGCAAGCTGTGCTTAAAAAGGTGTCCGGTAGAGAATACAGACTTTCATCGGAACACACCCAAAAAAGTCTGGGCGTGGCGCAACAAAAATGATGTGGATATTATGCGCTCCGCATCCGGCGGCGCAGCAGACAGTGCGGCAAAGGCTGTTTTGCAAATGGGCGGGGTGGTTTATGGTGCCGCTTATGATGAACAACTGGCAGTAAGTCACATTGAAGTAACGGTTGATGCCGAAAGAGAGAAACTCCAATCCTCTAAGTATGTTCAGTCCGATCCGAAAGACAACTATGCAAAGGCCAGACAGCGACTCGCTGAGGGCAAAACAGTGCTTTTTACAGGAACACCCTGCCAGATTGCTGGCTTGTATGCTTTTTTGGGCGGTGACCATGAGAATTTATATACGATTGACCTGATTTGTCACGGCGTTCCGTCCCCGAAGTTCTTCAAAAAATATCTGGAATACCAGAACAAACAGACGGCAGGCAGAGTAATTTACTTCAACTTCCGCTCCAAAGATAAGCGAGGGTGGGGAACACAATATCTGCTAAAGACAAAGACAAAGACAAAGACAAAGACAAAGACAAAGACACTCTCCCTTGATCGCTATGGTAAACATTTTATGGATGGCGACTGCTATAGAGAGAGCTGTTATCAGTGTGCCTATGCGAATACGAGCCGTGTGGGAGATTTGACCGTAGGTGATTTCTGGGGAATTGCCAAGAGCCACCCGGATTTTAATTCTCCAAAGGGCGTATCCAGTGTATTTGTCAATACGGAGAAAGGCCAAAAACTCTTTGAAATGATGCAGCCACTTGCAGAAGTGGAAGGGGCAACGCTGGAAGAGGGCATGGTGAAACAGCACAATTTGCTATCACCAACAATGCGATCTTCCCAAAGAGATACTTTTTACATGACGATAGATGAGCCGTATTTTATTGAACATTTACACGTGGGACTACAGTTAAAAGAAAGAGTTAAAGGGCTGATTCCGACAAAGATTATTCAGAAATTGAAATCTTTATTATAAATCAGAAATGAGAACTAAAATGATAAAACGAAAAATATTAATTGTTATAACAACAGATTTTGTTCCATACGGTGGATTGACCACGGTTATGATGAACTATTACCGTACAATGAATAAAGAAAATTTGCAGATAGATTTTGCATCGACTAATGATCCGTGCGATGAATTGAAGCAGGAACTTGCACAAAATGGCTCAAAATATTTTGACCTTGGAAGCCGCAAGCATTCACCGATGCACTACATGAAAAAACTTGCAACTGCTCTGAAAAAGGAAAAATATGATGTAATTCATGTAAATGGCAACAGCTCAACGATGGCGATGGAGTTGGTAACTGCTAAGCTGGTCGGTGTGCCATCAAGAATTGCGCATGTTCACACAACGCGAAGCAAATACCCTTATGCAAATGTTGTGCTTCATCCGATTTTTGCTGCGTCATATACCGCAGCATTGGCGGTGTCCAAGCAAGCCGGGGATTGGTTGTATGGAAAAAATTACACACTTTTGAATAACGCAATCAATACCGATAAATACAAATTTAATGCTGAAGTTCGTGAAATAATACGAAAAAAATACGAATTGACAGGGAAATTTGTGATTGGGAACGTGGGCAAACTAAATCCCCCCAAAAACCATATTCATCTATTGCAAACATTTACCGAATATAGCAAGCAGGATAAGAATGCAATGCTTGTAATTGCCGGAGGTGGAGAACTGGAGCAGCAGCTAAAAGCTAAAGCGGCAGAATTGGGCGTAGCCAGCAAGGTGATCTTCCTTGGAATGTACAGTGATATTGCCGGGATTCTTCAGGCGTTTGATGCTTTTGTTTTTCCGTCGCTCTTTGAAGGGTTGGGGTTGGCAATTATTGAGGCGCAGGCAGCAGGACTGCCGTGCATTGCATCAACAGCAGTGCCGCAGGAAACAAATGTTACGCCTTATATAAGCTATCTGGATTTAGATTCCGATGCAGACGTATGGGCAGATAAGATTGCTGAGGCGAAAGTTCAAGTGCTGAATACAGACAGATTAAGCATATCTGAAAAAGCTAGGGGATGTATCCGGGAACACGGGTATGAAATAAGTTGTGAAGCCGAAAAATTAGAAAACATTTACAATTCATAAAGAGAGGAATAGTTCGGTGACAATATTTGGAATATTATGGATGCTATTGATTGTAATTTGCATGTTTTCTAGTTTTGAAAATATAGCAGCATTGACAATTATATCAGCAACTATTCAGTGTTCAAATGTTCTGGTATTGAATGGATCTGGAATAGGACCACAGGTTATTACATCTATTGCATTTATTCTTAGGGTATGGCTGTCCCGTCGAAATTTTAAAATAACATTATATCGGCAGAAGATAGAATTAATCATCGGCGTTACCTTTCTGAATCTATCAGTTCTGCTGTCATCAGTGGTTAATTCTGTTTTATCGAAGAATTTTGTGCGAATGGCTCAGTTGTATGTTTATGCCTTTTGCTTCTTCTCAATGTTTTATGTGGGAAAATTTGTATCAGATAATTTTATATATTGGCTGATTCGAAAACTTACGATTGCTCTTTTAGTTATAGGATTATTACAGCTTTGTATTACAACAGGAATATTTCCACGGTTTTCAATTGTAAGGGAACTTTTGTATAACGATACAACGTCAGATGTGATTTATTATACAAGAAATAATTATTTTCGGATTTTGTCTACTTACATGGAACCATCATATTTTGCAGGGTTTGCAGTAGGAAGCTTTTATTACTTTTTGTCGTATAGAGAAAAACGAAAAGAAAATATATGCCTTTTGGTAGGACTTCTGATAGAAATACTGTTGACGTTTTCATCATCTGCATACGTTGCATTGGTTTTTGCAGGTATGATTTTTTTGGCATCTTCGAAAGAGAAAAAACTGAAATTTGAAATTATAATGGCATCCGTAGTTGGCTTTGCAATAATGTACTTGTTCTTTTTTGATGTTTTGGATCTGGTGATATTTTCTAAAGCATCATCTGGTTCTGGCGTAGCAAGACATGGCTGGAATGTGATTGCAATGAGAAAATTTAATACATCGCCATTTTGGGGCGTCGGATACAAAATGTCTCGTGGAAGCAGTATTGTTTACACAATTCTTTCGGAACTTGGCATTTTAGGAATGATTGTTTATGCAATATTGAATTTCATAGTTGAGCTACCGATATTAAATGAAAAAAGAAAAATGAGCGATGCACAGAAGGGTCTGCGATTTGCAATTCTTTCTGTTGTATTGACGCAGCTGATCGCTGTTCCTGACGTGGATATATGTACATATTGGATGTGGATGAATTTGCTGGCACTGTGTGTTGCATCAGAGCATGAAGCAAAAAGGAGTTTGAATGAATCAGAATAAGTTTGTAAAAAATTTGTCATTTGCACTTTTTGCGCAAGTGATTTCCTTGATGTCTAGCTTTTTTGTGCAGTTTTTTGCGCCCAAAGTTTTGCCAGTGGAAGAATATGCGTATTGGCAGTTGTTCTTATTTTATGTTTCTTATATCAATATTAGTCGTATAGGAATTATTGATGGAATTTATTTGAAGCTTGGCGGAAAAAGCCGTGATGAACTTGATTGTGAAATACTAAAAACAAAGTGGTTTATTTTTTTGGCAATGCAAGTATTTTTCGCAACTGTCATGGCAGCTATAACCAATATTACGATTTCTAATGTTGATCGAAGGTTTGTACTTATTGCTTGTGCCATTTGTATGGTATTGATCAACATGAATAATTTCTTGGGCTTTTTATTTCAGGCAATAAACGAAACAAATATATATTCTGTTTCTGAAATCATTTACAACTTGCTTTGGTTTGTTGCGGTTGGAGCTATTTACCTATATAAAATCGAAAATTACAAGATTATCGTTTATATGTATGTTCTAGGACAGATTTTTGCTTTTTTCTATTTAACATTTAAAGCCGAATTTTTATTTTCGGCCAAAGCAAAAAAAACAAAAGAAGTCGTAATTGATATAGTAGACGATGCCAAGTGCGGAATGGCTTTATTGATTTCGATGTATGCAAGCATGCTTGTGACTGGATCAGCAAGACTGGTCGTTGATAATTACTGGGGAATTGAGGCATTTGGTTATTTTTCATTTTCAATGTCACTGACTACGTTTTTATTGAAATTTATCAGTCAGATTAGTATGGTGCTCTTCCCGGCAATACGCAGAGTTCAAAAAAATGCACAAAGACTTATTTTTAATAACGTGAATATCATCCTTGCACTAATACTTCCAAGTGCATTGCTCCTGTTTGTTCCAATGAAGATTGCCGTTGGAAAATGGTTGCCACAATATGAAACAAGTCTGCATTATTTTGGGATTTTGTTGCCTATTTGTGTATTTGATGGGAAAATGCAGCTTTTGTATTCTACTTACTTAAAGGTGCTCAGAAAAGAAAAAGTACTTTTATACATAAATGGTGTAGCTGTTTGTGTTAGCCTTGGTTTATCTGTAATAGGGGCATATTTGTTCCATAGTTTGGAATTCATAGCATGGAGCTTGCTAGTAGCCATAGCAATTAGAAGCATAATTGCAGAAATATCTTTGATGCGCCTTATGAAAACAGATGTTAATTGGTTACTACAACTTTCAGAAATAGTAATTATCATTGGATTTGCAGTTTTGTCAATATCTCTTGAAAATGCAGGTGCATTTGTAGCCTATTTTATAGTGTATGCAGGGTATCTGCTATTGAACTATAAGAGCGTTGTGTCAATCCTGAAAAAGATGAAGATCGAATTAGGGAAAAAATGAGGATGGGAGGACAAAGGATATGCTTAATAATGTGAAATTGAAGCGAACATTAAAGGAAACTATTTTCAAGGGATCATCTCTTGTCAATCAGATAATTCCTAAAGAAGACAATAAAGTGTTACTTTATAGTGGTAACCTTGGAATTCGACATAATTTGGTTCCATTAAAAGATGCACTGTTGGAAGGAAACTATTATAAAAAGTATCAAATTATATGTGGCGTTGAAAGTAAACGATTTTTTGGAAATGAAAAAGCCTTGACTTATGTAGGAAAAATAGGAGCATTCTATCATTTCCTGACAGCTAAACATGTCTTCTACACGACGGGTCAAATACCCATTAAGCCATCGAGAAATCAGATTGTTATTCATATGAATCATGGAACGTCGGATTTGAAAACGATGGGAAAACTTTCAAAGATTGATAATGGAGATGAATTCTATTTTACATATATGCTTGCGCCGTCTGATTTATATGTTCCAATTGTTGCGAAGGAATATGATTGTCCAACCGAAAATATTAAAGTTTGCGGTGAGCCAATGACGGATGATCTCTTCAAAGCCCATGAAAAATATGACTTCGGAAACTACGATAAGGTTATATTATGGATGCCAACGTTTAGGCAATCCGATTATTTGAATTATGATGATTCACACGAGAATTTGCTTCCAATGTTTGAAGAGAATGATTATGATGCATTGAATGATGTTTTGTCTAAATTGAATTTCAAGTTGATTGTAAAATTGCATACGGCACAGAATACGTCAGGATTAAAAAGAAAACATTATAGCAACCTTGACATCTTGACAAATGATGATTTTGTATCAAGAGGATATGAAATATATAAATTGATGCCTCAGGTGGACGCATTTATTGGAGATTATTCATCTGCGTCATTACAATTCCTTCTGGTGGATAAACCAAACTTTTTTGTTGTTCCTGATATTGAGGAATACGGAAAAAACAGAGGATTTTGCTTTGATAATCCAGAAGAGTATATGGCTGGACCGATAATTAAGACACAGGAAGAACTTTATAAGGAATTTGAAAAACTTAAAGTGGGAATAGACGATTATAAAGATAAGCGTAAAAAAATAAGAGACAAGGTTTTTAAGTATCAGGATGGAGAAAATACGAATCGGGTTCTTAAATTGAGTAATATTGAACTATAAGGTTGAGGAAAATGGGTATGTACGCATTAACAAGAAAGCAATTCGACATTTTGGCACTCTTGGCAGATGAAAGAAGTCCGCTCTCTCAGTGCCAAATTGAGGAGAAAATCGTCCATTCTCTTGGAACTGTGAATCGCATAATGAAGGAACTCACCGAACTCAAGTATGTGAATGAGGGAAAAATTACCAACGAGGGATTGGCTGTACTGGAACCCTACCGTGCAAAGCGTGCCATCTTTATTGCAGCAGGCTTTGGCTCTCGTTTGGTTCCCATTACATTTAATACCCCTAAGCCGCTGGTTCGTGTTCATGGCGTTCGCATTATTGACCATTTGATTGATGCTTGTCTGGAAGCTGGTATCAATGAAATCTACATCGTGCGCGGCTATCTGGCAGACCAGTTAGAAGCAATTTCTAAGAAAATATTACACGTCAGTATCAACAGAATGAATATTGAATGATTTCTTGAACACAGAAACAACGAAATGAACATTCTAAAATTGGAGGATTATGAAATGTACTGGTTAGATCATAACGTAGAAAATTTAGTTAGAATCTTTGACCAAAATGAAAGAAAAGATTTTCTTAGACTAGATTTGAATGAAAATCCTGGCGGCTTGCCTCGAGAGTTTGTTGAATCGGTTTTGGCAGAAGTTACCCCACAGATGGTAGCACAATACCCCGAAACACTCCACTTCACGCAGGTGTTGGCAGACTATATAGGAACGGATATCACTAATATTTGCATTACAAATGGTTCTGCGGAGGCAATTCGTTATGTGATACAGGCGTTTACAGCTCCCAATGGCAGAATTGTTGGAGTTGTGCCTTCATATTTTATGTTCCAGGTTTACTCTGAAATGTACGGTAGGAATTTTGTGAAAGTTCCGTACAACGACGATTTAACTATTAGTATTGATAATATTGAACGAGAACTAACCGATGATACGCAAATGCTTATTCTTCTTAATCCGAACAATCCTATGGGGAATGTATACAGCGATGAAGAATTTGAAAAGTTGTTCAAAACCTGCCAGGAAAAAGAAATTACGCTTTTGATCGATGAAGCGTATCATTATTTTTACCCAAAGACTTTCATAAAATATGCTTTGAAAAATAGAAGAGTCCTCATCACTAGAACATTTTCTAAGCTCTTCTCAATGGCGGGATGCCGCTTAGGTTATGTGGTAGGAAATCCTGAAGATATTAAATATGTTCAGAAATTTTGCACACCACATAATACAAATGCTTTCGCCATGCTATTTGCAGAAAAAATCATTACAACACCAGGGATGGTGGATGCTTTGATAGCTAAATTCAATGAAGGAAGAAATTATTTGTTGAGCAGCTTGGATGCAAATGGATACCGACATAAAGGAGAAGCTGGCAATTTCTTATTTATTGAGCCAAAGACTGATGCGGGACATATTGTTGAACGGATGAAAAATGAAATGAGGATTCTTATCAAAGAATATCCTAATGTTGGTGAGTTTGGAAATTGTTTGAGAGTTTCCATTGGTGAAAAGCAGTATATGGAACGATTTATGGATTCACTGCTGAAAGTAGATAGATAAGAAAGTTAGATGTGCGCGATATGACAAAAGTTATAACATACGGAACATATGACTTACTCCATTATGGACATATTCGATTGCTTGAAAGAGCAAAAAAACTTGGTGATTATTTAATTGTTGGTGTTACAGCGGATGATTTTGATAAAACCCGTGGAAAAATCAATGTACAACAGTCTTTGATGGAGCGTATTGAGGCTGTACGTGCCACCGGGCTTGCGGATAAGATCATTGTAGAAGAATATGAGGGTCAAAAAATTGATGATATTCGCAGGTACGATGTGGATATTTTCACTGTTGGATCGGATTGGATCGGGAAATTTGATTATCTAAAAGAATACTGCAGAGTAGTATATTTGGAACGCACAGAAGGTGTTTCTAGTTCGGAAATTCGTTCGGAGGAGCGAAAAGTTCGACTTGGAATCATTGGTGATTCTCATATTGCTAAAAAGTACATTCGGGAAGCACAATATGTCAATGGGCTGGAAATTACTGGTGTGTGCACAGAAAATCCGAAATATTTCGAGGAGATTCCTTTCATAACACAGAACTATGAAAGATTGCTCGAAGAAGTGGATGCAGTCTATATTGTTTCTACACCTAAGTATCATTACGATCAAATCCGAAGCGCATTGGAAAGAGGAAAGCACGTTTTATGTGAACCACCTGTTGCACTAAACGAGCAGCAAAGCAGAGCACTGTTCTCGTTGGCGGCGAAAAAGGGCTGTGTTTTAATGGATGCACTTAAAACGGCATATGCAACAGCATATTCACGATTGCTTTTGCTGGCAAAAGAGGGAAAGATTGGCGAAGTTTATTCTGTAGATGCCACATGTACCAGTCTAAGATCTATTGCAGAGGATGCGTGGGATAGTATTTGCGATTGGGGTCCTACGGCAATGCTCCCGATATTTAACATACTGGGAAATGGTTACAAAACTAAAAACATTGTTTCCCATATTGATGATGAGGGACATGATCAGTTCACAAAAATCACATTTCTTTATGATCACGCAGTTGCGTCTGCAACAGTTGCCAAGGGAGTTAAATCGGAAGGTGAGCTAATTGTTTCCGGGACGAAGGGATATATTTATGTTCCGGCACCGTGGTGGAAAACAGATTATTTTGAGATTCGATATGAAGAAGCGTCACAGAACAAACGATATTTTTATCAACTGGATGGTGAAGGCATCCGTTATGAACTTGTTGCTTTTACAAGAGCAATAGAAAGTGGACGAAATTTATCATATGTGGATAGTAATGTGTCAAATAGAATCTGTGAAGTGGTAGGAGATTTTTATGCACAAAAGGATTGTGCTATGATTTGAGCAATCGAAATATGTAGTTTGGAAGATAAAATTATGGGAAAATATTTTGGTACAGACGGCTTCCGTGGAGAAGCTGGAATTACATTAACCGCAGACCATGCCTACAAGGTGGGGCGTTTCTTGGGCTGGTATTACAATGCTCTGCGTGAGCGTAATGGTGATACCGAACCTGCTCGCATCGTTATTGGCAAGGATACTCGCCGCAGTTCTTATATGTTCGAGTACAGTTTGGTCGCTGGTCTGACCGCATCTGGTGCAGACGCCTATCTGCTTCATGTCACCACTACGCCGTCTGTGGCTTACATCGCTCGCGTGGATGACTTTGACTGCGGCATCATGATCTCCGCCAGTCACAATCCGTACTACGATAATGGTATTAAGCTGATCGACTGCTATGGTGAGAAGATGCCGGAGGAGACCCTGCTACTGGTGGAGGACTACCTTGACGGCAAGCTCCATGTGTTCGACAAGGACTGGCCGGAATTGCCTTTTGCCCATCGTGAGCATATCGGCTGCACTGTGGACTATGTGGCAGGCCGCAACCGTTACATGGGTTATCTGATTTCTCTGGGTATCTACTCTTTCAAGGGTGTCAAGGTCGGTCTGGACTGTGCCAACGGCTCAAGCTGGAACATTGCAAAATCTGTCTTTGATGCTCTCGGTGCAGACACCTATGTTATCAACAACCAGCCCAATGGTCTGAACATCAACCTGAATGCTGGCTCCACCCACATTGAAGGTTTGCAGAAGTTTGTTGTGGAAAAAGGTTTGGATGTTGGTTTTGCTTATGACGGCGATGCTGACCGCTGCTTGTGCGTGGACGAGAAGGGCAATGTCATTACTGGTGACCATATCCTGTACATCTATGGCTGCTACATGAAAGAGCGTGGCAAGCTACTGACCAACACTGTCGTCACCACTGTTATGTCCAACTTTGGTCTGTATAAGGCTTTCGATGAAAAAGGCATCGGCTATGCCAAGACTGCCGTGGGCGACAAGTATGTCTATGAGTACATGGCCAAGAACGGTTGTCGTATCGGCGGCGAACAAAGCGGCCATATCATTTTCTCGAAGTACGCAAGTACTGGCGACGGTATCCTGACGAGCTTAAAAATGATGGAAGTCATGCTGGCGAAGAAGAAGCCGATGAGCGAATTGGCAGCACCGCTGAAAATTTATCCGCAGGTGTTGGAGAATGTTTGCGTAACGGATAAAAAGGCAGCGCAGAGCGATGAGGCTGTGCAGGCAGCAGTAAAGAATGTGGCCGAAGCACTGGGCGATACAGGCCGTATTCTGGTTCGTGAGTCTGGCACCGAGCCGGTCGTGCGTGTGATGGTGGAAGCTCCCGACCATGATAATTGTCAAAGATATGTTTCCGAAGTTGTCGATGTGATTCGTGATAGAGGATATAGTCTGTAAATTAAAAAAAGCTGGCTACTGGAGATAAACACACATCAGGAAAGAATTGAAATAGCGTAAGTGTATGTAAAACGGTAAGGTTCGATTTTGAACTTTGCCGTTTTTCTTTTTGTCCCCAATTGTGAAATTTTCAACGCCTCATGAAAAAGAATCACAACTGAAGACGAAAATAAGGAAGCGCAGCATTGAAAGATTTGCTATACGAAAGGTACTAAGATCGGATGGTTCTTGGCGAAAACGTATCCCGTTTGTTCAACGTGAACGAACTGCCCAAGAGAACAACAGATTGTTGCATCGCAGAAAAGCGAGGAGCACGAGTAGCAAAGTTCGGATTTCCACCCGGGCAGTTCCGGCCTGTAATCTCTATCAGGGAGGAGTGCAATGCGAGACATTCTGATATGCGCAATGGGATTGGATGTGCTCTTGAGTAGATTTGAGTTCTGAAAGCCGATATAACTGATGAAAAGTTCGGGTTTTAGAATTTTTAAAAGAAGAAGTAAAATCTTTCTTAAAAAGACTTGATTCACAAATCGAAGAAAGAACTTTGTTAGATAGTTCTGAAAAAAAACTATCAGAAAAAAGTAAGAACATTGAATTTTATTGCTCTTTAATAAAAAATT
>ERZ869979.63-NODE-63-length-25401-cov-5.764097_pt1 | contig 25401 bp, 20 predicted proteins | sample MGYA00521269_ERZ869979 | MGnify/ENA primary metagenome ERZ869979 (study PRJEB32232, sample SAMN07284974) | human gut metagenome | biome: human-associated habitat; material: feces | host: Homo sapiens | place: Tanzania | collected 2014-04-05 ... | reverse complement strand
AAGATGACGATAGATGGTGAGAACATCTTTGTGGAGTGTACGCAGAAGACTCCCACCAAGATGATAGGCCGCATCATAGACAATAAGAAACGCCCTGTAGATTTCGCCAATGTAGCCCTGCTGAATGTTCGTGATTCTTCATTGATAAATGGTGGCGTGACGAATGAGAACGGTCAGTTCGTGATTCCCTGCGGAGCGAGAAAGGCGATAGTAAGAGTAAGTTGCGTGGGCTATCATACAGCTGTAGATACTTATAATACAGGTAAGATTGGTTCAATTACCCTGAAGGAGGCAACGATGAACCTGCAGAAGGTGATTGTGAAGGCGGTTCGCCCCAAGACAAAATTGACCCGCGAGGGATTCCAGACCCAGGTGCAGGGTACAATACTGAGTGATGCAGGTATGGTTGCCGACTTGTTGAAGCAGGTTCCAAGAGTGCGTGTGGATAAGGATGGAAACTGTTCGGTGTTCGGAAAAGGCACACCGGAGATTTATGTCAACGGCAGAAAGCTGACCGATAAAAATGAATTGCAAACCATATCTTCCAAGGATGTGAAGAACGTGACGGTTATCACGACTCCTGGTGCGCAGTATGATGCCCAGGTCTATTCGGTGATTCGTATTACTACGGTCAAGAAGCAAGGTTATGGATGGAGTGGTAATTTCCAGACAAAATATGGTTTTGCCATGAAGAATGCCTGGCAAGAGCAGGCTAATCTCAATTACCGTGCGGGCGGACTGGATGTATTCGGTGGATTGATGTGGTCAGATTACTATTCTTATGATAAGTTGGGATTGGATGAATATATCAATGGAAATCAGCATCAGATATATCAAAAATCTGCAGGGCGCATAGATGCTAGAGATTATGGACCTGATGCCAATCTGGGTTTCAATTATGAATTCAACGAAAATCATACCATCGGTCTGAAATATAAGTTTGGTTCTGGCTATACCAAGTATTTTACTGTTAGGCAGAACTATTCCATCTTTCAGGATGGAGTTCACCAGGGAGATGTGAATTATCTCAACGATGAGTCAGATTCCAAGCAGACTCCTTTTCATCAGGCTGACTTTTATTATAATGGTAAGATAGGCAAGTGGAGTATAGACCTGAATGCATCTGCTATGTGGCGGACGAAAGACCAGATACAGAAAGCTACAGAAACCAGTTCTGAGTTGGGCGACCAGATAGTATGTTCTGATAGTCATACCAAAGGAAAGTTACTTGCCGGTAAATTGGTTGTTTCTTATCCTTTGACCGACCAGTTGAACATAGACTTTGGTTCGGAATACACTAATTCTGATAGTCATACCAACAACCAGAACGAGGGTGGTGTGGCTGCATCCAATGATTCCAGAATCAAGGAACAGAACATTGCCACCTTTGCTGAGGCTGCATGGTCGTTGGGAGATTATTCCCTGAATGCCGGTGTGAGATATGAGCATGTGAAATCAGACTATTATGCCGAGGGAGTGCTCAACCAGGATATGAGCAGAAAGTATGATAATGTATTTCCTAATGTATCCTTGGGATTTGACAAGGGCAAGTGGCATTCTTCGTTGAGTTTTACGGCGAAGACCTATCGACCAAGTTACTTCCGTCTTTCCGGTTATACCCGATATACGAGTCGTCATTCCTATGAAAGCGGTAATCCGAACTTGCGACCAACGGATGCCTATCATCTGGAATGGGATGCGCAATATTCCTGGCTGAGTTTCTCTGCTGAATATATCTACAATAAGAATGCCTCGGTATATATGATGAAGCCATTCCAGGGCAATAAGGATATTGCCCTGTCATATTATGAGAATGTTAATAAGATTCAGAACCTGAAGTTCTATCTTGAGGCTACTCCGGTGATAGGCTTATGGCATCTTGACTATACGGTAGGACTGGTCAATCAGTTCTTTGATGCCAGCAAATACGTCAGCGACTATAATGCCAACCGTCCTTCTATCTATCTGGATTTGGAGAATACTTGGGTTTTGCCACATCATTGGAAGGCTCGATTGGAATACTCTTACCAGTCGCGTAATTATAGTGAATTGGGTGTCAACTATGCATGGAATTCCCTGGATGCGTCTATTTCCAAGTCGTTCCTGAACAACCGGCTGGTTGTGAGACTGGAAGCAGAGGATTTGCTTCATGGTCAGAACGAGAGTTGGAAATATAATAATTCGTATGCGCACTTCACCAGAACCGGTATAGATAATACCCGCATGTTCTTGGTTAATGTGACTTATAACTTCAATGCCACCAAGAGCAAGTATAAGGGTACAGGTGCTGGTAATGCAGAAAAGAGCAGATTATAGCTCATTTTTAAAACACGGACAAATTGAATTTGTCCGGACAATTTGTCCGATTGGTTCTAAGTAATTGATATTTAGAATATTATAAGCTGTCGGACAAGGGAGCCGGACAAATTCAATTTGTCCGTGTTATTTTTTTCAGTGGTTTTAGAGTCAAATTCATGCTTTTTCAGCTTTGCTCCCTATAGCTTTCTTCTCGTAATTCTGTGCTTTTCTCCCTGTAACTCTGACTTTTGGATGCCAACTCTATGAGTTAGGTTTTTTAAGAGATGATGTATAACAAAAAATGGGAATGCATTCAGGCTGGGAGGGATGACGAACTGGATGGAAGTGGTAATTTGATGCAGTTATACAAATTTAACGGAAGAGATGTAATGGCTTTGGATAATAATGTGTACTTTTGTAGCTGATAATGATGAAATAAAAACATATTGTAAGAATGAAGACGTTTTTTTGCTCTTTGGGACTGCTGATGGCTGCTGTGCCTGTGTTCGCTCAGAACACCGGGAAGGACTCTGTTGTCTCTACTAAAGCTTTGGATGATGTGGTGGTATCAGCCTCCAATATCAGTCGTGTGGGCGATCATCTCGTCATCTATCCCAACAGCCAGCAACGAAAACATGCGGTCAATGGATTCGGGGTGTTGGAAAACCTGAATATCCCAGGACTCATCATCGATGAAAAATCGAATCAGGTGGATGTGATGGGACTGCAAGCCACCTTGTATCTGAATGGGCAGGAATGCGACATCAGGGAAATACAGATGCTCCGTCCTCGTGACATCCAGAAGATAGAATATCATGATGCTCCATCGGGAAAATACGCCAAGGATAAGCTTGTCGTCAACTTCATCACCAAACAATACCGGTATGGAGGATATGTGCAGGCTGACGGACTGCAGACAATAGGATATGACCATGGCGACTATAACTTTGCCACTAATTATGTAAAAGGTAACAATTCCTATACTGTATTTGCTGGTGCAAACTATAGTCATGTGGATGGTACAGAGACCTGGAACAATGAGAACTATCAGTTTCCACAATCCCTATTTGATAGGGAGAGCTATAGTAGGAATTCTTACCGGAATCATCAGGAATATATGCAGTTCCGCTATCAGAACCAGAAGGGAAAGAGATATTGGGTGGGCAAGTTTACGCTCGTCAATCTCTCTACTCCAAGAAATGTATCTTCTGGTTTTGCGAGGGAAAGCACAGAGACGGACATCTTCTCAAATATCCGGAAGAAGAGTCTGTCTCCTAAGATTGACCTGAACGCCAACTTGCCATTAAGCAAGAATCAGACGCTTATCTTGGGAGTACATGGCAAGTATTCTGCCAACTCCTATCATCGCCTTTACCAGGAACAGCCTTTCGAGACAATGACCGATGAAGACGAGAAAGCGCTGTCGTTCCAGCTGTCTGCCATCTATAATTATTTCTCACAAAAGCATTCCTTATCCGTGGAACTGTTTCATTACCACGATGTCTGGAATGCCGATTATTCCGGCAATTGCGAACTATGGCAGCATCTATGGAAAGGGGAGTCGTTGGCTTTCTTCTCCTATAATTTCCAGGCTAGCAGGCGCTTGAGCCTGAAAACCCGCATCGGCTTGGATTGGCTTCAATATCATCTGCATGGAGACAACAGTTTTAGCCAGCTGTCTCCTCGCATCAATACGAATGTGCAATACCAGCTGAATAAGGGAATGCTCTTGTGGTCATTCAACTTAATGAACTCCAATCATGGGATGGATGTCATCAACCGGGCTATGATTCAGGTCAATTCCCACATGATGGAAAAGGGAATGCCCGAACTGAAGAAATCGCATGACATCAACACCTATTTATATTATATGGGGCGTTTCAATAGGTTGAGTGTTTCTGCCATCGGACAATTCCGTTACAATCATCATCCTGTAACTGATGATTATTACCTGGATGAGGCAAACGGGAAAATAGTGAAGACTTACTCGAACGGTGGAAATGCTCAATATTATTCTGCTATCCTCGCCTTGCAGTACAAACTGTGTAAGTTTGCCAATCTGTCGGGAGATATCAGATATAACCATACGGAGGTGAAGACTACCTGGTCGAAGCATAACAATAATTTGACGGGTAATCTTGGGTTGAATATGTTCGTGGGAGATTTTGCCTTGAAGCCTTACCTGCATTTTGGTAAAAAGTCTTTGGATGAAGCAGCTTTGGTGATAAGCAAGACTCCTATCGACTATGGAATGTCGGGTTCTTACAGCAGGGGCAACCTCTATGTAGAACTTCAGGCAGTATCGCCTTTCAAGAAGCAGGAGAAGCGATATTGGCTGGATTTGCCTATCTACAGTTACAGTAAGAGCATCAAAGACCAGACGGCTTCGCAATATGCCAGCATCAAGGTTGCTTACTCCTTCGACTTTGGCAGGAAGACTCAAAAAGTAGAGAAAGATGTTAATAAGAACATAAACAGCTCTTTGTTAAGAGTGGAGTAGAGTTTTGAACAAAGTTTATATTATTTTTTACGGAACAAACTTGATAGCCTATGTCCGAATACCAGCTTGTTATCTCCATAAAGGTTCGTTTTCCCAACCTAGTGGAAATCCCATGGCATTTGTGTCAACTTCTGGATACAGTGACAGCAAGTCCTTGAAGTTAGCGCATAATTCATTCTGTGAATCAATGGCATTTAGCCAATACAGCAAGCAACAAAGAACCGAATACAGTCGATTGGCGACTTCGGGTTTATTTGTTATCCATGCTTGCTTTAATGTCATTGGAAGTTGGGGCATTATAGGCATCACACGATTCCATACACGCCCATGGTGGGCACAACAATTGCGAAGCGCATTGATGGATTTCATCCAACTTTCGAGAATCTCTTGCTGGGGAACGCCGTAGGAACGAGCTATTTTCTTTTTGACTGCACCATTAGCGAAATTGAAATACAATTTTGTCAAGCAACCAAACGAAGTCAAGTCTATAAGTTTCCAAGCTGGCGGAAAGTTTTCTTTGCCATACTTCACATAATGCTCTTTGATAAAATCATCCTTGGAACGCTGTAGCTCCCTATCCAAAGAGGAAAGATTCTCTGCATACTTATGCTTGTCAATAGCTAAATCGGGATTGATAAACCAGAAAGCTCCATAAGTCAAAGAAAACTGATTGATAACCTTTGCTCGCAAAGAAATCTCTATCTTTTGAATAGCAGAAAACAGCAGTGTCCTGAGTTTGGCATCAAACTCATAAAGTCTCACTGCTTTCTCAAAAGTAGCGTTTTCCTTATAAGTATGTTTATCTGATGCTTTGAGAGGTCGCAAATATGCCGCAAATCTAAAGTAACTGACATTTTCAAGGAAAGCAATAGCTTTTCTCTCATCCTTGATAGCCAATCCCTCATTTTGAAGATTGGCTAAAAGTGTTGCTGTATCAAGTGGTGGGTTTGTATATTCCATACGCATATAAACAAAAAGTTCCGCCCTGGTACGCTGTTCTATGGGAAGCGTGGCGGATTCTAGTGCTGCAAAGATACACTTTTAATTTGAATAATCCAAATATTTTCAGAGAAATTTGCTTAAAAGATAGGGATTTTAACACAAAACGTTCTAATTGCCATAAAACTCTCATTGCGAATCATTGTCGCTTTATGCTTCAATTTAACAGGATTTTTTCCTCCGTTTCTTTGCCATTTCCATCTTTTTCCTTAATTTTGCAGCGGAAACTCTATAATAGATATATGTAATGGCAATAAGAATGAAGATGAAACAGAAAAAGATGAGAAAGATAGGCATCGCTTCGGCTCTGGGCTTGGTGGTGCTCGTGGTGCTGGGCCTGTATGGCGCCAGCAACTATATGCTCAATTATTCGCTCAACTATCCGAAGGAGGAGAGAATGACGGCTGAGCATTGGAAGAACAGAATGAAGAACGAGTGCCCCTGGATGATTGGCTGGATGGACTCCGTGTATCAGCACCATTGCGTGAAGGATACTTTTGTCACGATGCCATCGGGCTACAAGGCCCATGCCATCTATCTCTATGCACCGAAGAATACGGAAAAGACAGCTGTGGTGGTGCATGGCTATCAGGTGCGCTCAGAGGGAATGCTGCACATCGCCTATCTCTATAACCACGATATGGGGTATAATGTGCTCCTGCCAGATCTGTATGGACATGGAGAGAGCGAGGGCGACCATATTCAGATGGGATGGAAGGATAGATGGGATGTGATCAGATGGTCGGAAATCGCCAATGAGATATTTAAAGTGAAGAGTGAAGAACGAAAAGTGAAGAATACCCAGCAGGTGATTCATGGTATTTCGATGGGTGCGGCAACCACGATGGCAGTATCGGGAGAGAAGACTCCCGATTACGTGAAGTGCTTTGTGGAGGACTGCGGCTATACCAGCGTGTGGGATGAGTTTTCCGCTCAGCTCAAAGACCAGTTTGGCTTGCCTGCCTTCCCGCTGATGAATACCACTTCTGCTCTTTGCCAGTATCGCTATGGCTGGTCGTTTGCCGAGGCGCAGCAGATAGAGCAGGTTCGCAAGAGCACCAAACCGATGCTCTTTATCCATGGCGATAAGGATGCCTTCGTGCCCTACGCCATGCTTCATCCGCTTTATGAGGCAAAGACGAAGGGCAGAAAAGCCATCTTCATCGCCAAAGGCTCCGTTCATGCCATGGCATATCGCGACCATCACGAGGAATACACCCGCATCGTGAAAGACTTTGTTTTGAAGGGAGAATAATTTATTCTCCTATATGTTGTCCCACCACATACCCCGTGGTCCAGGCAGCCTGCAGATTGAAGCCGCCGGTGATGGCATCGATGTCGAGCACTTCGCCGGCAAAGAAGAGGTGAGGGCACACCTTGCTCTCCAGGGTATGCAGGTCGATGTTGCTGAGGCTGATGCCGCCGCAGGTAACAAACTCCTCCTTGAAGGCTCCCTTGCCGTTCACCTGATAGAGGTCGTTGGTGAGGGTTTCTATCAGCAGGTTGCAACCCTTCTTTCCCATTTCGCTCCATTTCTTTTCGGGCGCATATCCCATCTTCTGAATCAGGAAGAGCCAGAGGCGGGATGGCAGATTGTAAGGGCGGATGCTTGCCAACTGCTTCTGCGGGTTGGCGATGATGATGCCCTGGATGTTCTCTTCCACCAGCGATCGGTTGCTCTCGTGTACCCAGTTTACGGAAATTTTGATCTGATAATTGTTCTCGTGCAGATAGCGGGCAGCATGGGATGAGAGTTTCAGTACGGCAGGACCGCTCATGCCCCAATGGGTGATGAGAAGCGGACCCTCTGCCTTCAGCTTGGTGCCCGGAATGCTGGTATATACCGGCTCTACCACCGTGCCCATCAGATTCTTGAAAGCCTTGTCGGCAATGTTGAAGGTGAAGAGCGATGGGATAGGCTGCTCTATCGCATGTCCTAAATCAGAGAGATGCTTGAAGCTATCCAGTTTGGGATGGCCGCCCGTGGTGATGGCTACCCGGTGGAAGGCAATCTGCTTGATTTCGGAAGCGGAATGAGAGGCAGAAGATGCTTTCTGAAAAGATGCAGAAGATGCCCCCGATAGATTTCCCTTTCCTTTTGAAACCTTGAAGTTCAGGAGCAGGCGCTCATCCTCCAGTTCGGTGATGGCGGTGAGCTGGTGGTTGCATTGTATCTTTACGCCCAGTCGTTTGGCGGTATTCACCAGGCAGTCGATGATGCTGTGCGAATCCTGCGATTGCGGAAACACACATTGGTCTTCCTGCGTAACCAGTGGCACGCCGTTCTCCTCAAACCAGTTGAAGGCATGCTGGTAGTCGAATCTCTTGAAGAGTCGCTTCATCAGTTTATGTCCGCGTGGGTACGCCTGTTTCAGATCGGAAATCTCCTCAAAGGAATTGGTAAGATTGCATCTTCCTCCTCCCGTGAATTCCACCTTGGCGAGAACCTTCGAATTCTTTTCGAAAATCGTGATGTCGGCGTGAGGGAAGTTGCGCTTGGCCTCTATCGCCGCAAAGAATCCTGCGGCACCCCCACCAATAATTGCAATATGTAGTGATTGTGGCATATCGTATTTTTGGTTGATTAGGGTGCAAAGGTACTGCTTTTCTTTGATAAAAGAAGAAAAGTTCTCCTTTTTCTTTTGCAGATACGATAGATTTTTGTAACTTTGCGCAAAAATATCAGCACATGGAAGCAAAGAGAATACCATACGGCGTATCTGACTTCGTTGACGTGATGGAACGGAATCAGTATTATGTAGATAAGACTATGTATATTCCACAGTTGGAGGAAGAAGCGGATAATTTGTTTTTTATTCGTCCTCGCCGCTTTGGAAAGAGTATATTCTTAAGTATGTTGCATGCCTATTACGATTGTCATACCAAGGATAAGTTCCAGCAATGGTTTGGCAATCTTTGGATAGGTAAGCATCCTACACCTTTGCAGGGTAAGTTTCTCGTCTTGCATCTAGACTTTTCGCAGGTGGGAGGAACAATAGAGAAGTTGGAGGATAACTTCAACAGTTATTGTCGTATCAAGTTAGACAGCTTTGTTGATATTTATCGCGACTTCTATTCTGAGAGTTTTGTTGGAAAGGTGCTGGCTTCTACTGAAGCAACAGAGAAGCTCAATATGATAAACGATGAGAACAGGAAGTTAGGATTGGATGTTTATCTTATCATAGATGAATACGATAATTTCACCAATACCGTGCTCAATGAGCAGGGTGAGGACATGTATTGGGCGATAACTCATGCTGAGGGCTTTTATCGCGATATCTTCAAGAAGTTCAAGGGCACTTGCCGTCGTATCTTCATCTCGGGTGTAAGTCCTGTTACGCTCGATGATGTTACCAGTGGGTTCAACATAGGATGGCATATCTCTACCAAACTAAAGTTTAATCAGATGCTCGGCTTCTCCGAGGAGGATGTGATGGAACTGTTTGGGTATTACCAAACGGCAGGAAAACTGCCTGCTGATTGTGACATTCAGAAAATAGTAGCGGAAATGAAGCCGTGGTATGATAACTATTGCTTTTCAAAGATGGCGTTGAATAAGCAGAGCAAGGTATTTAATTGCGATATGGTGCTTTATTATCTTCGCACGTATGTAAGCACGGGGGCTGCCCCAGAGCAGATGATTGACCCGAATACCAAGACAGATTATAATAAGATGAAGCGCCTTTTGCAGTTGGATAAGTTGGATGGAGACCGCAAGGGAGTTATTCGCACCATTGCTGAGACGGGACAGATTATCACTAATCTTCGTGAGACATTTCCAGCCCGTTCCATTACCGCCCCCGGAGTCTTCCCAAGTCTGCTTTTCTATTATGGAATGTTGACTATCAAGGATACTTTTGGCGATCAGGTGATACTGGGTATTCCCAACAACAATGTTCGCAAGCAATATTATGAGTATTTGCTGGAAGAATATCAGGATGTAAAGCATGTAAATATTGATGAGCTTAAGACGATGTTCACTTACATGGCATTCCAGGGGAAATGGTATGAAACTTTGAGTCATATGGCAAAAGCATACGCCGATGTCTCATCGGTGCGTGATACCATCGGGGGCGAGCGAAATCTGCAAGGTTTCTTTATGGCCTACCTTAGTTTGAACAACTATTATTATACCGCACCCGAATTGGAACTGAATCATGGTTATTGCGATTTCTTCCTCTTGCCAAACTTGTCTCGTTATCCTACTAGGCACAGTTATATCATAGAATTGAAACTTGTGCCAAAGAAAGAAAAGGGAATTTCGAAAGAAACATTCGAGAAGATGATAGGAGAGCAGTGGGATGCAGCTAGAGAGCAAATCAGCCGTTATGCCGTGGCTCCAAGGGTTGAGGCCTTGCGACAAGGAACCCAACTGCATAAGATTATCATGCAGTTTGATGGCTGGAATCTGATTCGTATGGAAGAGGTGTGAAAAAGGGTAATAAGATAACCCTATAGATTATTTTTAGATTTAGGATATAAATAAAGTTTTATGGCAAAAAGAGAATATGTTGAGGCCAACAAGCGTTGGCTGGAGGAAAAGGCAAAGGAGGAGGGCGTTATGGCGCTGCCTCGTGGTATATATTATAAGGTGTTGAAGCAGGGCGACCCGAAGGGAGCACAGCCTAGCCGACGCAGCATCGTGACGGCTCATTACACCGGTTGGACCATCAACGGCAAGAAGTTTGATTCCAGCCGTGGCGGCACGCCATTCGCCATGCGATTGAGCGACCTGATAGATGGCTGGATTGTTGCCATGCAGCAGATGCACGTGGGCGACCAGTGGGAACTTTACATCCCAGCCGAGATGGGCTACGGCAAGTTCTCGCAGCCGGGCATCCCAGGCGGCTCTACCCTGATATTCGAAGTAGAACTGCTGGGTGTGGGATAATCGTTATTTCTCCAGAGTAACGATGATGTAGCCTCTGCCATCGTCTTTCAGACCTCTTTCCTGAATGGCTTTGGTGCCCTCTTTCAAGACCTCGATGGCTCTGATCTTGCTGGGAGAAATCTTGTTGAATTCCTCTTTAGTCAGCTCCTGCTCTCTGCCCTTAATCAGATAGTGAGGGGCTGGCTTGGGGGCAGGAGGTGTGGTAGTGGTGATGATATGAATCTCTATCACATCTCTTTTGGGTGCCGGCAAGACGTTGGTGTTTACCTGGTAATTCTTGATGGTTTTACCGATGAGTTCCTTGCCGGTGAAGTTTGGGATGTGCTCGCCGTCGATGCTGTAGATATGCAGGGTATCTGCTTTGGATGCCATACTGCTGGTTATGCCCAGCAGGGCAAATGCAATGGTGAAAATATACTTTTTCATAAGCTTGAAATGTTTTATCATTCGTTTAACTGAGCCAATGGAAGTAGCTGGTAACTACCATCTTGCGTATCTGCTGCGTTGATGGTGTAATGCTGGGCATTGCCATCGTTGTCGATGGTGGAGATAACGATGATGTTGCCTTGGCGGTTGATGGTTAGCTGCTCGGCAGAAGGTAGGGCGGCAGAGGCTACTTCATAAATCTGATTGAAATCTTCATGAATGCTTCTTTCTGTTTCAGAAGAAGTCTTTTCGGCTTTGCCGGAAGTTTTCTCAGCATAGCCTGAACTCTTCTCGGCATAGCTTAGGTTCTTCTCTGTGTAACCTAAGCTCTTCTCCGTATAGCTTACTGTCTTCCCAGCATTCTTTTCGCTTCTTTCTGCGATATTCTTTCTTTTTTCAAAGGCAATCTTACTTGACTTCATCTCCTGTGGAGTCACAATGTCCTTGGTGGCAGCCAGGAAGAGGGAGTCGGCACGTTCCATCTTTTCGTATGTGTTCAGGTTTCCGTCTTCATCCTCGGAAGATGGCTGCGAGCGAACCACCTGTTCTGTAGGAACCAGGTTGGCAAAGCCAGGTTGTTCAGAAGAGGATGAGAAATAATCCTTGATAGGGAAGAGCAGGAAGATGAGTCCTGCCAGCATCGCTGTAGCAAGAAGTATCGCAGAGAGGCGTACCCATCTTGTTTCGTGCTTCTTCTCTTCCACCTGATGGAAATTCGGGGTATAGTTCTCCATTCCCAGCATCAGGTTTCTGATGTCGAGATCCTCATCCGTTAAATCCTTATCCTCGCAATGGCGATAGAAATCAGCCAATGCCTGTTCTTCCTCCACGCTGGTATCAGCATCGAGGTAGCGCTCTATCAGCTCGTGGCGATAGGTTATATCTTCTAGTTTCTTCATTTCTTTCATTTTTAGAGTTCCATTTTTTTGAGTTCCAGCCTTTTATGATTTCATCATTTTCTGCAATGATCTTCTTGCTGCTGAGATCATCGTCTTGGTGCTCGTCTTGTTGGCTCCGCAGATTTCTGCAATTTCATCGAGGCTCTTTCCCTCGCTTCTCAATAGCAGCATTCTTCTCTGCGTATCGGGAAGTCGGTCCATCGCCCTGTTGAGTCGCCTTTGCGTATCCTCGCCGATGATGGCCTGGTCGGTACGCTCTGCTGCCGTACAGATTTCTGCGGGATGCTTCATCTGTTCCAGCGATGCAGTCTGGGTTTTGTTGCGTCTCAGATGGTCGATGCAGAGATTCCTGGCTATCGTCATACCTAGGGCCTCGATGCTCTGGTATTCCGAGAGCTTGTCGCGCATCTTCCAGAGCTTCACCAGGGTTTCCTGTACGATGTCGTCGGCTTCTTCGGCAAGGGTTCCTGCCGAGAGATAGCGTTGACAATGTGCCGTCAACCTGGGGCGCATTTCCTGGGCGATATGTTCAAATTCTGTTTCTTCCATTTATTTCTTTTTATGAGTATGACGCAAGAAGAGGCGAAAGGTAAACAAAAAAATGCTACCTTCGCACATTTCTGTTTAAAGATAGCATAAAAACTTGATATTTAAGTTCTACTTTCGGAAGTTAGGGGATGCAAATCAAGGAAACTGAGTTGCTGGTTGATTTTGGGCTTGACGTGTTTTCTTGCAATGCGTTCTTCGCCCGAATATCTCAGAATGGCATCGGCCACGTAATAACCTAGGTTGACTGGCACGGCATTGCCTATCATCTGTTCCACGTTCGTCTTCGTTCCCTTGAAATCAAAATCCTCTGGAAAGGTTTGTATCATGCTTCTTTCGCGCGAGGTAAGAGGGCGAATCCCCTCCAGAGAGTCCACCGGGTCGCCAGGGTGGAGCTGATAACCTTGCGGCATAGGGCGGTTCACTCCACGGATGGTGGCGCTAGGCTCTGCTGTACTGAAGATGCCACGTCGTGCATAGCTGCGTGGATGGCGATAATAATACTTGATGTCGAGCTTGTCGCCGAAATACTCTGCCACCGACATCTCATGGTCGGAGAGATTGGACAGGAGGGTAGCCTTGATGAAATCGTCTTGTTCTCCCAACTTACCTATCATGACAAAACGTTTGCGTTTCTGGGGCACTCCGCACAAGGCTGCATTGAGAACGGTATAGGTGAGTCCGTACCCCGCTGCTCTAAACACAGCTAGCGCATCCTGGAGTTTTTGGGTCTTGAGAATGCGCTCCACATTCTCCATTACAAACCATCGAGGCTTTATCTCGGAGATTATGCGTGAGTAGCATACGGTTAGGTCCCCTCGTCCATTGTCCTCGTTGCGCTTTCCCGCAGAAGAAAAGTCCTGGCACGGAGGTCCACCTATAATCATATCTGGTTCAAACTGGCGAATTTTCCCCACAGACTCTTCTACGTTTGCCAGGTTGGCCATGATGGCAGGGTGAGTGAAGTTGCTTCTATATACTTCCAGAGCGGAAGCCCAGTTGTCGAAACCTGCCACCACGTTCATGCCGGCCTTCTCGAATCCTAGGCTTAGTCCGCCGCAGCCACAAAATAAATCTACTACTTTCATCTAATAATGATTCTTCTTATTCTTTTTCAAATAATTCAGGATGACTAACAAGGTATGCATCGAATCTTCTCTCTGGGCGAAGTAGTTTCTGTCCATCGCCCAGTATGATGTTCTTGATTTCATACTTGCTTATTCTTGGTGACTCTAGCTCTGCCGACTTAAGAAATGGATTGGTCAACTTGCCGCTTATGGCGAAGGCCTTGTCTGTTTTGTACTTGTAGGAGAGGCTGTTCACGATAGCTGTATAATTGAACTTGCCGAACTGCGTGAAGTCCCATAGCATCTTGTAAAGCCAGATGATGGTTCGCTGGTTTCTCGAAATGTCATCTTCGGAAGATGCCTCTCTTAACGCCATCTGGATGACTGACAAATTGGACCATACGAAGACATCAAGACAGTGCTCGTCCAAGTCGGTGAGTTTGCGGTCGGTCTTCCAAATCGGTTGCATGATGAGTGGTACTTGCTTGCCTGCTAGGTCGCTGGAGACATTGAGTACGGCTTGCTTGATGGCTTCGTAATGTGGAGCCACTTGCCTGATCTCTCCCCAGTCCCTGATTTCCTCGCCAATGGTGTTCAGTATGTCGTGTAGCTTCATCTTTCCCCTCGGGGAGTCGTAGCAAGCGCAAATACTGCATGCAACAAACAAAATTGTAGGCGAACGAACAACTATCTCACTACCATACTCTGAGTCGGGCAAATCCTTTGTCGTGTTGTCGGGTAGGGTGGTCAACTTGACTTCGAGACCGCAAAGAGGGGTGGAGTTGGAGCGGTTGATCATCACGAGGTCTATCTTCTCTTTCTTGCTCGCCGTGTAATACTGTTCATAAGGGTAATACCCTGCCTCGTAGTCATAGTAGGCATCCTCGCTCAATGGGTCGATGCCCAGTAGTGCTGTGGCAGTGATGGGCTTGTGAACAATCTCGTTCTTGCGGTTGGTGCAGATGAATACGGGACTCAGCCCTTTGCTGCTCATGTAAGCCACAAGGGAGGCTGGGAAGGAACTGTTGAACTGGTTCTTTCCCCACGATTCCTCGTATCTGTAATCTCGGCTTGAATACTTTTGACCGAACAAACCTGGGTCAACGCCCTCTATCAGCTGTACTTTTAGCTTGTTTTTCTTTGCCATGCTGTTCAGATTATGTTGTTATATACGATTCCACAAATGTCATAGGCTTGATACTATGGCAAGCTATCCTTTGTGGGGTATAAGCCAGACATAAGCCTATTTAGCCTTCAAAATTACAAAATCTTTGCGGAATATCTTTGATTTTATCACGTTATTTAACATAAAACATCCCTTTGCCCTCATTTTTACTATTCTTTTCCCTCGTTTTTACTATTTGTGATAGGGGCTTATTACTCTTTTATCTGAAGTATAAAAAAGTTGATCCGAAACAGCGGCTATTTCTAGCCAATCTGTCTCGGATCTTTTTTATTTGTGGATGAAGTGGTTTATTCTTCTGTTTTTGCCATCATCTTCTCATAGAGTCCATCCACGATGGAGTCGGCGAGCGAGATGTTGGGCACCATGATGCTTTCACACTTCAGGTATTCGCATGCCTTGAGGAAGATTTCTGCGGCAGGAATGATTACATCGGCACGGTCTTCCTTCAGAGAGAAGGAAATCTCGCGCTCCTCGATGCTCAGGGGCTGCATCATCGAGTAGAGGCGCTTCAGCTCGGCAAGCGTCAGGTTCTTGGTATCCTGCTTGCTGTGGCGCGCCAGTTTGTTCAACTTGTTGATGTTGCCACCCGAACCGATGATCCTGATGTCGCCGTATTGCTCGGCATATCTCGTCAGGTTCTCCTTGAAGAGCTTTTCGGTATCGGCAGTCACCTTGCCGCTCAGCATTCTCAGCGTACCCATGTTGTAGGAATAGCTCTCGGCAAGAACACCGTCGTGGATGATGCTCACCTCGGTAGAACCACCGCCCACATCGATGTAGGCAAAGCTGCCCTCGTTGGAGTCTGTTTTCTCTACCAGGTTGTTGTAGAGGAGCTGTGCCTCCTCCTGACCCTTGATGATTTCGAGTTTGATGCCGGTTTGTTTCTCTATCTTCTTGAGCACCTTCTTGCCGTTCTCGGCATCGCGCATGGCTGATGTGGCACAGGCGCGAAATGCCTCTACGTCATTGAGTTTCATGAATTGCTTGAAGCCTTTCATCATGTGGAGCATCATCTTCTCACGCTCCTTGGAAACCTTTCCCAGGGTGAAAACATCCTTACCCAATCGCAATGGGATGCGGATGAACATGAGTTTCTTGATGCGGTCTTCCTCTCGGATTGCCTCGGGATCGAAGCGCTTGATGAGGAGTCGGGCTCCGTTGGAGCCGATATCAATGGATGCTAAATTCATCATTATTTATATGCTTTATAAAGTTCTTCCTGACTGCGGAATGGTTCGCCTTCCACAAAATCCTTGCCGCCCTTGCCATCTACCACACGGCCGTTCATGGTATCTCTCATACCATAAGAGATGGTGCGGAGCAGGTCTGCCTGCATATCCTCGTCATATACCGGGGTGAGCACCTCGATACGGTTGATGAGGTTTCTAGGCATCCAGTCGGCTGAACCGATGAAGTATCTTGGCTTGCCTCCGTTGGCGAAGATGAGGATACGGCTGTGCTCCAGATAGCGGTCGATGATGCCCACGCAGCGGATGTTGTCGCTGAGCTTGGCGATGCCTGGCACCAGCGAACAGTTGCCACGAATCACGATGTCTATCTTCACGCCTGCCTTCGAAGCCTGATAGAGCTTGGTTACCATATCGGTATCGGTGATGTGGTTGATCTTCATCTTCACCCAAGCCTCCTTGCCCTCGTTGGCATTCTTGATCTCTGTGTCGAGCATGCGCAGGATGCGGCTCTTCATGGAGTTTGGAGATACGAGTAGCTCGTTGAAGCGGAATGGTGAGAATGGACGGTCGATGAAATCGAATACCTTAGCCACCTCGTTCACCAGTTTAGGACGGGCTGTCATCATCAGATAGTCGGTATAGATCTTGGCATTGCCCTCGTGGAAGTTTCCGGTTCCTACGCAGGCGATGTTGCCCTTCTTTGATTCGATATAGAGCAGCTTGGAGTGAATCTTCAGTCCTTCTACACCGAAGATGACGTTTACGCCCTCTTCCTGCATGCGCTTGCTCCACTTGATGTTGCTCTCCTCATCGAAGCGTGCCAGCAGCTCTACCACGGCAGTTACCTTCTTGCCGTTGCGGGCAGCGGTGATGAGTGCCTTGACCACCTTTGAATCCTTGGCCAGGCGATAGAGGGTGGTCTTGATGGCCTTCACCTCTGGCTTGGTAGCAGCCTCACGGAGCACACGGATGTAGCCGTTGAAGCTATGGTATGGTACGTGGATAAAGCGGTCTTTCTCACGAATCTGGTCGAGGATGCTCTCGTTGGAGAGGAACTCCGGCTTCATGATAGGAGCCCATTTCTCGTACTTCAGTTCCTTGTGTCCGCAATCTGGGAACGACATCAGATCCTTGTGGTTTTGGTATCTTCCGCCAGCCAATGAAGCATCCAACTCTTTGGTGTTCAGTCGCTCACGGAGCTTCTTCTGAAGTTCTTTAGGCATCTCCTGGTCGTAGATCACGCGCACGGCTTCACCCTTCTTACGGCTGTTTACACCCAGGGCAATCTTCTCCATGGTACCGAAGTCGGCATCATTGTCCATCTCCATCTCGGCATCCTTGGTAAACTTGAAACTGAAGGCACGGTAGGTGCTCTTCTTGAAACCGAGGAATACCAGTGGCAGACAGTATCTGATTACATCGTCCAGATACATGATGTTGTCGAAACCATCGCTTGCCGGCACCTTTACCCAGCGGCCATAAACTCTATCCGGTACCTTTACTACGGCATATTTCTTCTTCTTGTCATCCTCTGCCTTTTCTACGGCGAGGTAGATGCGGTTGTCCTCCAGGGTAGAGAGGTCGTCTATCTCGTTGAGCCAGATAGGGTTGACAGAACCATTGAGCTTGTCGTAGAAGAACTGCGTGAGGAAATCCTTCTGCTCGTCGTTGAGCTGGTCTTCGGTGAGCAGGCGAACCTTGTGTACTTCAAGCTCTCGGAAAACTGTATCCACCGCTTCAGTGTATTCTTTCGAATAAGATTCATTGAGTTTATTGATTGTTTTGAGAGATTTCTTGATCTGTGCTTCGGTATCCTTTTCGAGCTTCTGGTCGAGCATGCGGTTGAGGGATGCTACACGGACACGGAAGAACTCGTCGAGGTTATTGGAGTAAATACCGAGGAAAGAGAGGCGCTCCAACAGTGGTACATACTCTTTCTCTGCCTCCTGCAGAATGCGATGGTTGAAGTACATCCAACTGATATCGCGCTCTACATAAGCTTTCTTCATAATGTCTTCTCTTGTCATGATTGCACTGGTTTAAACTTTTGAGTTACTTTACTTTTGCAGGCTCTTTCTCAACCTTCTTCTCAGAATCGGCCTTCTTGTCAGCCTTCTCTAAAACCAAATAGTCGGTGTCTCCATCGATAAAGTGGAGTTCCTTGCGGAAGAACTTGCTGCTGCCTACAGGCACGATGATGTCGTGCAACTGGTCGCAGTCGTCAAAGGCATGACGGCTCAGCTTGTTAGGAGTACCTGCAAAGGTAATCTTCTTCAACTTGTCGCACTCTGCAAAGGCGTAGCTCTTAACCACCTTTACGCCCGCAGGCACATAAACGTTATCCAATTCATCACAATCGTAGAAAGCATCGTGCTCAATTTCCTTCACGCTGTTGGCAATGATGATGTTCTTCAAGGTCTTCTTGCCGCGGAACGCCATCTCGCCGATAATCTCCACTCCCTCTGGAATGGTGAAGCTAGCCTCCTGGCTCATGCAATAAACCAGGCGCTTCTTGTCGTTGGTGTAAACTGCATCGCCATCGAATTCAAAACTATCGCTGTCAATCTTCTGCAAAGCGAGATTGAGCACCAAGTTCTCAAATTTACCGTCTTTCTTAGATTTCTTCTTAAGAATATCCAAGATTGCTTTCTTGTTTTCCTTCATCCTAAATATAATGTTAATGTTGTTTCTTTTCGGCTGCAAAGATACGGCGATATTTTCAAACGGGGGAGAAAATCAAGTTACGTGTTTGTGACGATAGTGTTACAACCGTGATACGGATGTTACAATGGTGTTACCGGTGCTGAAAATCAGCGATGTAACAACTTTGTAACACTTATGTTTTACGGTAGAAACATCTTCTCCTTAACTTTGCAGCCGAAAGTAAAAAGAATTAGATTTACGTGTATATATATAATAAGGTAAGAAATGAAGAAGAAAACGTATTTGCTGATGGCACTCACGATGGTGTCGATGGGAATGAATGCCCAGAATTCAGGAAACAGCTCTGTGGAGAAGGGCATCGAGGAATTCACCAAGACCATGACCATTGGTGGAACCATCCGCTCTAAGTATGAGTACCAAACCGAAGAAGGGGAGGGACGATTCGAGGTGCGTACAGCCCGTATCAACGTGGCAGGAAATGTAACACCTCAGGTAAGCTATAAGGCGGAAATCGACCTCTGTGATGAGGGTAAGATCAAGATGCTCGATGCCTATACACGCATCAAGCCTTGGAAGACCCTGCAGTTCACCATCGGTCAGGAGCGTGTGCCATTCACCATCGATGCTCACCGTTCTCCTCATTCGCAGTATTTCGCCAACCGTTCGTTCATCGCCAAGCAGGTGGGTAACGTGCGCGACGTGGGTGCTGAAATCGGATACACCTGGAATGTTGGTTTCCCTATCGTGGTGAATGCCGGTATCTTCAACGGCTCGGGCTTGACCAACCAGAAGGATTACTGGACCAAGGGCGTTAACTATTCTGCCAAGGCTCAGTTCCTCTTCCCGAATGTGAACCTGGTGTTGAGTACCCAGAAGATCAAGCCATCTGATATCACCGTCAACATGTATGATGCGGGTATCACCTTCCACAAGGGTGGTTTCATAGCAGAGGCAGAGTATCTTTACAAGCATTACAGCAAGGATGCGTTCCACGATGTGCATGCTTTCGATGGTTTCGTATGCTATGATATTCCGGTCATCAATCCAAAGAGCATCATCAGAAAGGTTTCGCCATTGGCAAGATATGATTTCATGAGCGACCACAGCGATGGTACCCGATATGGCGGTTCTGATACAGAGCTGGGTGCCTTGAAGATCAACGATTACAAGCGCCATCGTGTTACGGGCGGTGTAACTCTGAGCCTTGCCAAGCCATTCATCTCCGATATCCGTATCAACTACGAGAAGTATTTCTATCGCAGGGGTGGTGTGGCTAAGACTTCAGAAAAGGATAAGATTGTTGTTGAGTTCATGACTAAATTTTAGTCAGGATAAATCTTGAATCTCTAACTCTTGAAAAACAAAAGCCCGGCAGGATTCTGCGAATCTTGCCGGGCTTTAATTGTTAATTATCAATTGATTACAGCATTCCCTTAGAGCTAGGAAGCTCGAAGTGGTAGATGTCTCTCTTTACAGCCATTTTCAGCGAACGGGCAAGCGCCTTGAAAATGCCTTCTATCTTGTGATGCTCGTTCTCGCCCTCAGCCTTGACATTGAGGTTCATCTTTGCCGCATCACTCAGACTCTTGAAGAAATGCTTGAACATCTCGGTAGGCATTTCTCCCACCTTCTCTCTGTGGAATTCGGCATCCCACATCAGCCATGGACGGCCTCCGAAATCCAATGCCACCTGACAGAGACAGTCGTCCATCGGCAGAGAGTAGCCATATCTCTCGATGCCACGCTTGTCGCCCAGCGCCTGCAGCAGGCATTCGCCCAGGGCGATACCCGTATCCTCAATGGTATGATGCTCATCCACATAGAGGTCGCCCTTGGTGTGGATGGTGAGGTCCATCATGCCGTGTTTGCCTATCTGCTCCAGCATGTGGTCGAAGAAACCAAGACCGGTAGAGATGTCGCATTTGCCGCTGCCATCGAGATTTACCTTGATGTAGATATCCGTTTCCTTGGTGGTGCGCTTCACCTCTGCGATGCGGTCGCCGGCAAAGAGAATCTCGGCAATCTTGTCCCAATCCATACCGTCTTTTCCGAGAATCAGACTCTTGCAACCCAGGTTTTCTGCAAGCTGGGCATCGGTTTCACGGTCGCCGATCACATAACTGTTTGCCATATCGTAGGCTGGGTTGTCGATGTATTCGGTCAGCATGCCTGTGCCCGGCTTTCTCATCGGTGAGTTATCCTCCGGGAAGTGGCGGTCGATGTGCTGCTTGGCAAAGTGGATGCCCTCGCTCTCCAGGGTCTGGATGATGAAGTTGTGTACTGGCCAGAAGGTATTCTCCGGGAAGGAGTCGGTGCCCAGTCCGTCCTGGTTGCTCACCATCACCAGCTCGTAGTCGGTGTGCTGGGCTATGAAGGCGAGGTTGCGGAATACGCCCTTGGTGAATACCAGCTTCTCGAAGTTGTCAATCTGTTCGTCCGCTGGTTCCTGAATCAGGGTTCCGTCGCGGTCGATGAAGAGTAATCTTGTCTGTTTCATGTCTCTTTCTATCTCTTTTATGTTAATATGATTAAAATTTCAGTTTTTTCTTTTCCTCATCCTGCACCTTGTAGGATGCGTACTGGTAAGCCAGTGCGATGCCGAGCCAGGTGAGGGCATAGATGATGAGCAGGCTGGTGAGGGTGAAGACGAGGAAGAGGAGTGGGGTGAAATAGCCCGGTACGCCGAGCGGATCGCCCTGGAGTGCACCCAACTGTGAGTAGAGCTGGGCGATGATGAGGATGATGGTAGGCACGGCTGCGATAAAGGTGGCGATGCCTACGATCATCATGCCCAGGAAGCAGGTCATGAGGAAGCCTCCGAAGTGACGGAGGATGCGGACCAGCGATTTGCCCGGCTTGCGCTTTTCGCCCTGAGGACAGAGCTGCTTGTGGGGCAGGAGATGCCAGAATGATACTGCCGCCATCACGAGGGTGGCTGCGTAGATGATGGTTTGCAGGATGAATGAAGCCATCGGATTCGCTTCTCCCCAATCGTGAAGCGATTTGTTGGGGAGGAGAAAGTAAAGTACGATAGCCAGCAATACTGCGAAAGGAACGTGGGTAGCCCATGTCTGCTTCACGAGCGAACGGATATCGCTCGTTACGGTATTGTAGGATGCTTTCATGCAGGCAGTTATACTGCGTTGCTTAAATAATTCATTTACTTCCATAGTTATATGATTTGATGCTGTTTAACTATTCCGAAAAATCACTTGTGACCTTTTGATCTTTTGACCTTTTTGGTCTTTAAAAGTTTCTTCTGAATTCCGAGCAGGTGATGGCGGTAGCGATCGCTACGTTCAGACTGTCGGCAGTGGCTCTTCCTTCCGGGAAGTTCGGGATGAGCAGTCTTCGGTTCACCTTCTTGGCAAGGGCAGGCGAAATGCCTTTTCCTTCGTTTCCCATCACGATGAGTCCCCGGTTTTCGAGCTTTTGCTGATAGATGTTGTCGCCATCGAGCAGGGTGCCATATACGGGTACGTCTGCAGGCAGCGATTCCACCAGAGCCAGCAGATTGCCATATTCCACCTTCACTCTCGCAATGCTGCCCATCGTGGCCTGTACCACCTTCGGGTTATACACGTCGGCTGTATCCTGACTGCAGTAGATGTGGGTGATGCCAAACCAGTCGGCTATGCGGATGATGGTGCCCAGGTTGCCTGGGTCCTGTACGCCGTCGAGCGCCAGACTCAGTTCGCAGGTATTAATAGAGTAATCTCCTGATGTTGCCTGTCTGAAAACAGCCAGCACCTGCTGTGGATGCTGCAGGAAGCTTACCTTCTTCAGCTCCTCCTCTGTCACCTCGATCACCTCTGTCTGATCCGCAAGGTGCTTGCCGTGGAGCCACTCCTGGGTAGCCACAATGAGGTCGGCAGGTTGCAGGGCGAGCAGGTCATCTACTACCTTGAAACCTTCTGCCACGAACTTTCCTTCCTTGTTGCGGTTCTTCTTCAGTTCGAGCGAACGAATGTATTTTATCTTATTCTTGCTAATCATTTGTTGTTGTTTCTAATCTTTAATGGATGCAAAGGTAGCATAAAAAGCAGACAATGCAAAATAAAAAGTGCTAAATATTTTGTATTTTCTTCTATTTGCACTATCTTTGCAGCATAAAAGGATAAGATTCGTGAAAATACAGAAGATTTCAGTACTCGCTCTGCCTTTGATTCTGGCTGGATGTTCTGCCAGCAAGTATGTGCAGGAGGGGGAGTATATATTAAATAAGGTGGAAGTGAAGAGCGACTCTGCGGAATATGATGCAGGGGCGCTCAAGCAGTATGTGCGACAGAAAGAGAAGCCTAAACTCTTTGCACTCTTTAAAAATCCGTTCAGCAAGAAGCCTGTCATCTATGATTCCATCCAGGCTCGACTCACTTGCCAGGACCTGCTCACGGCAATGCAGAACCAGGGATTCCTGCACGCTGGCGTATCCCTCTATACTACCGTTCACGGAGAGAATTGGGCGAAGGACGGAAACAAGAATGAGATGGATGGCAAGAATGAGATGGATGGCAAGAATGAGAATGCGGATGGAAAGAACGGGAATGCGAAGGGCAGGAAGCGGAAGAAAGCCCCGAAGCTGGATGCTACTTATCTGTTGCATCCCGGTGAGCCGTTCCTCATCGGCAAGGTGGAGTATGACATAGAAGATAAGAACATACAGGATAGATTGCAGCTCGATAATCCGGATAACCAGATGCTGAAGCCGGGAATGCGTTTCACGGTAGAGGCGCTGGACAATGAGCGCAAGCGTATTTCCAATCTCCTCATTGATGATGGATACTTCCGCTTCAACAAGGATTTCATCCACTTTTCTGCCGATACCATCACGGGCAGGAAAGACATCGGCGTTACCCTGCACCTGATGAACTACAAGGCTAACAGTAATGCGCCGGAAACCCCACACTCCCGATACGAGATCAGGAAGATCAACTATCTCAGCAACGACAGCGACCGCATCCACCTGCGCCATCAGGTGCTCCTGAATGCCACTGCCCTGAAGGAGGGAAGTCCCTACAGCGCCTCTGCCCTGCAACGTACGTATAATAATTTCGCACGTCTGCAGGCGGTGAAATATACCAATATCCGATTCGTGGAAGCTCCCGATAGCGGAAAGCTCGATTGCAATATCCAGATCAGCACCAACAAGCCTTCTACCATCTCCTTCCAGCCGGAAGGAACCAATACGGCTGGCGACCTGGGTGCTGCGGCTTCGCTCACCTATACCAACAGAAACCTCTTCAGGGGTAGCGAACAGTTGAGTATCGAACTGCGTGGTGCCTACGAGGCTATCACCGGACTGGAGGGCTATCAGGACCAGAACTATCAGGAGTATTCGATAGAGAGCAAGCTGGTGTTCCCACGCTTCGTAGCACCGCTGCTGTCTAAGAATTTCAGAAGAAGACAGACTGCCAATACGGAGTATTCCGTGGCCTGGGATCTCCAGAACCGTCCGGAGTTCCATCGCCGCGTCTTCTCCATGGCATGGCGCTACCGCTGGGCAGAACCCCGCCATCATCTCAACTGGCGATTCGACCTGCTCGACCTCAACTATGTGTATATGCCTTGGATTTCAGAGACTTTCAAGCGCGATTATCTGGATGATGTAGATAACAGGAATGCCATCCTGCGCTATAACTACGAGGATATCTTCATCATGAAGATGGGATTCGGATTGACGTATAGCGATGGGGTAGATGCCTTCCGACTGAATGTGGAGTCTTCGGGCAATCTGCTCAGCGCTTTCTCCAAGGCTCTGAATTTTAAGATAAATTCTCAGGGACAGCGTACCTTCATCAATATCGCCTATGCCCAGTATGCCAAGGCTGATTTCGACTATACCCATCTGGTGCGCTTTGACGACCGCAATGTGCTGGCGCTGCATGCAGGCATCGGCATAGCCTATCCTTACGGCAACAGCAAGGTGCTGCCTTTCGAGAAGCGGTATTTCTCGGGTGGTGCCAACTCGGTGAGAGGCTGGGGCGTAAGAGAGTTGGGTCCTGGCGGGTACAAGGGCAATGACGGACGCATCGACTTCATCAACCAGACGGGTGACATGAAGCTCGACCTGAATGCCGAGTACCGCACTCCTCTGTTCTGGAAATTCGAAGGTGCCCTGTTTGTGGATGCAGGTAATATCTGGACGCTCAGAAAATATGATGAGCAGCCTAACGGACAGTTTAAGTTAGATAAGTTCTACAAGCAGATTGCTGCGGCGTATGGTATGGGTCTGAGGTTGAACTTCGATTATTTCATCCTCCGTTTCGATATGGGTATGAAGGCAATCAATCCTGCCTACGAGAGTGGGGATGAGCATTGGGCAATCATTCACCCAAAGCTCAGTCGTGATTTCGCCTTTCACTTCGCGGTAGGTTTACCATTCTAATCTTCCATACCCCGTTCTCGATACTCATCGGCAGGTGGAAGTCGGCCTCTTCTACGAGGTGGGCTTCCTGCCCGATGGTGTCCATCTGCAGAAAATTATATACGGTGATGCTGACGGTGGCGTTCGCTCCATCGTCGCTGAAGTCGATGTCGTTGATTTCTATCGTGGCATCCTCTTCCTTGGTGCGCAGCAGATCCACATCCGCCTGATGCACGTTGCTGGCAGCATAGCGCAGCCAGGGTTCCGAGCTCTGGGTGCAGTACTTCTGGGTCTTGAGATCGGAAGAGCACACGTCTGAACTCCAGTCACTCCGGAGAATCTCGTATGCCGTCTTCTGCTTGAAAAAAAAA
>ERZ869979.61-NODE-61-length-25760-cov-4.590196_pt1 | contig 25760 bp, 27 predicted proteins | sample MGYA00521269_ERZ869979 | MGnify/ENA primary metagenome ERZ869979 (study PRJEB32232, sample SAMN07284974) | human gut metagenome | biome: human-associated habitat; material: feces | host: Homo sapiens | place: Tanzania | collected 2014-04-05 ... | reverse complement strand
GTGGACGGTACAGGACTCGAACCTGTGACCTCCTGCACGTCAAGCAGATGCTCTACCAGCTGAGCTAACCGTCCATACGTCATATCGACTTGAACAGTTTACCACAGTTTTTGCAAAAAAGCAAGCACTTTTTGCATTTTTCTTCGGTTTCGGGGCCGTTTTTCATTACAGCGCGCGGCGGATGATATCATACAGCACCGGCTTCATGGCGTCAATGTTGTCGGGCTTGCCTTCGAGAATGCTGGAATAACACACCGACATGCACATACTGCCCAGGGCCGTGATGCGCTGGTAGATCTCCCGCTCGGTGCGGCCGGCCATTTCGGGGCTGGTGAGGATGGCGTCCAGCAGCTTGCGCATCAGAGGCTCGGCCTCGGTGCTGGCTTCCAACTGGTCGAGGCCGGGCCAGACGAAGCTCCGCTCGAGGAACTTGAGCATCAGCACATCCTTGCGGAAGGCCTCGATGATATGGTCGATGACAAAGATCATCTTATCCGGGAAGGTCACGGCATCGCTCTGGTGCTCCACGGCGTCGCAGGCATCGTTCAGCAGCTGGTAGCTCACTTTGCCCAGCAGAGCCTGCGTCACGGCGTTCTTGTCCGGGAAGTAGAGATAAAACGTCCCCTTGGCGACCTTGGCGAGGGAGGTGATGTCCGCCACGCTGGTCTTGGCCGGGCCGCGTTCGAGAAACAGCTCGTAGGCTGCGTCCAACAAGGCTCTGCGCTTTTCCTGTTTCTTTCCTTCCACGATGCTCATTCTGGTTTCTGGATCCTCTTTTCTGCGATGTTCTGTATTGTCTCAATTAGTTTAGCAGTCCTTCCGCCCCAGCGCAAGCCCCAAATGCGGGGGAAGGGTTAGACAATTTTCGGGCTTTGATAAGAAAACTGACTTTTGGTCATTTTTTGCCTTGACACCTCCGATGGATTGGCTATAATAGTGCTTGCTCAGAAATGACTGCGAGTCATTTTTGAGGCGTTTCCATCAATTCAACTTTCTATGGAGGGTTCTCATGAAAAAGATCGCACAGGGCATTGTGCGTCTGCGTAAGTTGATCCTAACAGTGGCGATCCTGCTGTTGATCCCTTCCGCAATCGGCGCAGTTGCCACCCGCATCAACTATGACATCCTCACCTACCTGCCTCAGGATCTGGATTCCATGATCGGTGAGGTGGTATTGGAGGATGACTTCCATCTGGCCTCCACCGGCATGATCACGGTCGAGGGCCTGCCAACCAATGAGCTGATCGCCATGAAGAAGGACATCGAGGCTGTGCCCGGTGTCACCCAGACCTTCTGGCTCAGCGATGTCATCGACCCGAGCATCCCCACCGAGATGCTGCCGGCGGACATCCAGCAGTTCATGTTCGGCAAAAACGATTCGACCATGATGATCGTCCGGTTCGACGGCCCCAGTGCCAGCGACGAGACGATGAACGCGGTCGCCCAGATCAAGAAGGTCCTGCGCAAGGACTGCTTCTTCGGCGGCATGAGCGTCATCCTGCAGGATACCAAAGCCCTGATCAATCAGGAGATGCCGTTCTACATCCTCTGCGCCGTCGGTGCCAGTCTGGTGGTGCTGTTCCTCTCGCTGGAAAGCACCGTCACCCCGCTGCTGTTCATGCTGGGGCTGCTGTTCCCCATTGCGTACAACTTCGGCACCAACATCTTCCTCGGCCAGATCAGCTACATCACCGAGGCTCTGGCCACCGTCCTGCAGCTGGGCGTCACGATGGACTTCTCCATCTTCCTGCTGCACCGGTATCAGGAGGAAAAGGAACTGCGCTCCAACAACGAAGAGGCGATGGTCTCTGCCATCTGCAAGACCATGACCTCCATCTCTGCTTCCAGCCTGACCACCATCGCGGGCTTCCTCGCCCTGTGCGCCATGCGCCTGACGCTGGGCCGCGATATCGGCATCGTCATGGCCAAGGGCGTGGCACTGGGCGTCGTCTGCACCGTTGTCATCCTGCCCGCGCTGATCCTGACCTTTGACCGTCAGGTGGAAAAATACAAGCACCGCACCGTCATCCCCCGGCTGACCAAGCTGAGCTACTTTGTTTCCAGCCACGCCAAGACCATCGTCGCCGTCTTCCTCGTGCTGCTGGTGCCGTTTGCCATTGCACAGCAGAAGACGGAAGTGTACTACACCCTGTTCGATTCGCTGCCGCAGGATCTGACCGGCATCGTCGGCACCAACAAGCTGGGCGAGGACTTCGGCATGACCACCTCCCACTTCATTCTGGTACACGATGATCTGACCGCGTCGCAGGTCTCCGACCTCTGCGATGCGCTGGACGACGTGGACGGCATCACGCAGGTCGTCAGCCTCGATTCCATCACCGGCCCGGGCTTTGACACCGAGCTGCTGCCCGACAGCGTGATGGAGATCCTGCAGTCCGGCGGCTACAAGCTGATCCTTGCCAACAGCTCTTACAAGACCGGCACCGACGCCATCAACAACCAGCTGACCGAGATGAACGACTGCATCAAGGCCGTCGATCCCGCGGGCGTCATCACCGGCGAGGGAGCCATGACCAAAGACCTGATCGAGGTCGCGGATGTGGACTTTGCCCACGTCAACGTCTGGTCCATTCTGGCCGTCCTGCTCATCATCGCCCTCTCCTTCAAGAGCATTTCGATCCCCGTCCTGCTGGTCGCCAGCATCGAGGCGGCTATCGCCATCAATATGGGCATCCCGTACTTCACCGGCACCCAGCTGCCCTTCATCGCCAGCATCGTCATCGGCACCATCCAGCTGGGCGCGACCGTGGATTACTCCATCCTGATGACCACCCGTTACCACGAGGAGCGTGCCTTTGGCCGCACACCCAAGCAGGCCGCGCAGCAGTCGCTGGAGCACTGCAGCCAGAGCATTCTGACCAGCGGCCTGACCTTCTTTGCCGCCACCGTCGGCGTGGCAGCCATCAGCAAGATGGAACTGCTGCAGAGCATCTGCCTGCTGATCTCCCGCGGCGCGCTGATCTCCATGGCCGTCATCCTGATCGTCCTGCCCGCAGCCCTGATGCTGACGGACGGCCTCATCCGCCGCACTACCCTCCATTGGCTGGTGCCTGAAACCACCGAGAAGTCTGAAAAGGAGTAATCACTATGAAGAAATCGCTTCGTTTTGCAAGTGCGGCACTGGCTCTGACTCTCGCCGCCGGCATGACCATGCCTGCCTTTGCTGCATCCAAGGCGACCTTTGAGAAATCCGAGACCGTGTACACGGTGATGAACGCCGACGGCTCTGCCAAGAGCACCACCGTCAGCGAGCATCTGTACAGCGCAAACGGCCTGTCCAGCGTGACCGACCGCAGCACCCTGACCAACATCCAGAATACCGAGAGCAGCGCGGAGTTTACGCAGGACGGCGAGAAGCTGGTCTGGAACACCGACGACACGGACGTGTACTATAAAGGCGAGACGACCCGTCCGCTGCCCATCACCGCCAAAGTGACCTATCAAATGGACGGCGTGGAGACCCCGCTGGAAAATCTGATCGGCAAGAGCGGCCACCTGACCGTGACCGTGGATCTGACCAACAACGAGACCGGCACCGTCGAGGTGAACGGCAAGACCCGCACCATCGTCACCCCGCTGATCACCGCCGTGGGCGTGGTCTTTGGCGAGGATGCCTCCAATGTCACCGCAGAGCACGGTGTGCTGGAGAGTGCAGCCAAGAGCTCTGTGGCCGCTTTCGTCACCCTGCCGGGCGTCAAGGATTCGCTGGACGGCCTGCTGCCCAGCGACCTGTCCACCATTGAGGACTATCTGCAGGATCGTGTGACCGTGGAGGCCGATGTGACCGCACTGACCGCACCCCAGATCATGCTGGCCTGCGCCACCAGCGCGGACGCTTTGGGAAAGGACAATGTGTTCGACCTGAGCAGCATCAACGAGCTGACCGACGGCATCAAGCAGCTGAACGACGCCATGAGCCAGCTCATGGACGGTGCATCCCAGCTGGTGGACGGTGCTTCCCAGCTGGCCACCGGCGGTTTGGCTCTGCTGGACGGTGCAAGCCAGCTCAAGACCGGTGCCAACGCCCTGAATGACGGCCTCGGCCAGCTGACCGACGGTCTGGACACCCTGACCGCCAACAACGCCGCCCTGAATGCCGGTGCCCAGCAGGTGGCCGACGGCGTTCTGGCTTCGGCCAACAGCACCCTGATGGAAGGCGGCCTGATCGACCAGCCCATGACGTGGGAGAACTACGCCTCCGTCATCGACGACATCCTGACGCTCGGCGACAAGACGCTGGCTGCCGGCCGCAAGAAGATGGTCCGCACCATCTGGGAGCAGGCTCCGAACTTCAAGGCCAGCCAGCTGGACACCGCCCTGTATCTGGCCGCCACCAAGACCAACGATGACCTCGAAGCAGCCCTGAAGCTGATGCAGAACCTCGACCCGTCCTTCCTGAGCGGCCTTGTTGAGAAGCTGACCGACGCCGACGCCCAGCAGAAGATCCACGACGAGCTGTACCTGCAGGTCAAGAACAGCGACGATATGGCCAGCGTTGCGGCCCTGAAGACCAGCCTGAGCCAGATCCAGTACTTCGTCTCCAGCGTCAACCAGTACACCAACGGTGTGGCCGCCGCTGCCGACGGCGCACACTCGGCCAAGGAGGGCAGTGCGCAGCTGGCTTCCGGCACCAAGACCCTCTTCGACGGCGTGAACACCCTGAACGACGGTGTGGGGCAGCTGAGCGACGGCACCGTGCAGCTGAACGACGGCCTGAACCAGTTCAATGAGGAAGGCATCTCCAAGCTGACCGGTGCGCTGGATCAGGACCAGCTCCATGGCCTGAAGACCGTGCTGGACGAGATGACCGACCGCCTGAACGACTACACCAGCTTTGCCGGTGCACCGGACGGTGCCGACAGCAGCGTGAAGTTCGTGTACAAGACCGCTGAAACGGTGGCCTCTGCCGACACCACTGCTGCCGACACCGAGGCTGTGAAGGAAGGCAACTTCTTCACCCGCCTGTGGCAGCGGATCGTCAACCTGTTCAAGTTCTGAGCAGTTCCCTGAGAGAAGCCCCCGCATAGAAAGATCTGCATAAAACCAAAGAGCGTCCCCGATCCGATGGGCATCCCATCGGCCGGGTGACGCTCTTTTTGTCGGTTTTTTGGAGAGGACACTGCGGTCAAGGCGGAGAGAATCGGCAAGAACCTGTCGTTTCGTGTTATTTTTCAGGAACACAATACGATATGGACGAATGAGAAAGCTCTGGTATAATACACTATCGCAAGGCAGGAAATGAGCGCAGTGTCAAAAGTTGAATTGTTATAAAAATATAAAAAGGTGGATGACAAAATGAAAAAACTGATTTCGATTGTTCTTACGGCTGTGCTGTGTGGAACGATGATGACGACTACATCTTTGGCCAATTGCTCTGCAGAAAAACAGCCTTCCGATGAGCGTCCTTCTTCCTCTTCTTCGGAACAGGAAAACCAGAAGGAAAATAAAAAAGATACAGATTATCCGGTAGTTGCATTGGATGTTCACGTTGCAGGGGATGATGTTAGTTAATCATTGAATGTTAATCCAAGATATTCTTTTGCTTCCTGTTTTGTAATGTCTAGATTCTTTTGATGCCCAATCGCTTCGCAAAGATAATAAGCTTGGCGATAGGCTTTTGCGCTTTCGGCATCGTTTCCCAAAAAATGATTGCACTCAGCATAGATTTCGATACAGCTGGAAAGAAGCTGAAAATGTCCGTACTTAATACAGGCGTCTTTCCCTTCAAGGGCAAGCTGCGCACCTTCCTCATATCGACCACATAGATCCAATACCCGGGCGTAGTTGTATAAAATAAGAGGCAAAATTCCAGTAGATGTAATTGTTTCCTGATAGTGTTTGCGCACATATTTCAGCAGCTGATAAAAGATATCAGCTGCTTTTTTATTGTTACCAGAATCGGAGTAGACATTTGCGATTTGATTGATGATTTTGATTTCATCTTTTGTATAGAGGTGACGTTCGATTTCATCCAATGAAAAAGATGGAATGGTCAACTGGATAGCCTGCATCAAGAGTTGGAGCTGTTCCTCACTTGTATATTGCCTGATTAGTTTTCCAAGGAGTGCTTTAGAACGAAGGATAAATTGCTGGGTCAGATGGTCATCGGGTCGAGAAAGCTGCTCTAACTGAGCAATTTTAGCAAATCCTTCTTCCACTCGCCAGACAACATTGCAGGCGACAATTTCTTTTTCCAAAGCTTCGATTTCCAGCTCGTCTTTGCTCAGTAAGGCGTAATAACGGTCGTCCGGCAGGTCAAGACGCTGTAAGATGGCGTTGATCCGGGAACGACTGGGCGTCTGCTTGCCATTTTCGATCCGGGAAAGGGTGATCGGCTCACAGATGCCGTTGCAGACTTCCTCTTGTGTCAGCCCAAGATCCAGCCTGCGCTGGCGGATAAACTCTCCAAGAAGGAAATTTTGCATGATGGGTACCGCCTTTCTGGTTTGATGGTTGTAGTATAGCATAACAAAATGGGGCTTTCCAGTGAAGGTTAGAAAGAATGAAAGGGAACGGATCCTGTCATTTTATTTTTTTATAACACGAAACGATATGGTCAACCGGGGATCTGTATGATAAGATAGGAACACGGAAAGACAAAAATGGGAATGAAGGGAAAGTATTATGAAATATTACCTCAAAAAATTCTGGAAGCCAGCTGCGGCTGCTGCTGCGCTCATGATTCTGGCGTATGGTCTGCAGGTGTACACGAGTTTGCTGCAGATCCAGATCATGCAGTCGCTGCTGGACGGAGATCTGAAAATGTTTCTGCTGAAAATCGTGCTGTCGCTGGCCGCATGGCTTGTGATCGTGCTGTGTCTGATCGGCGAAACCGTTTTTCAGGGGCGCACCGTCCGGCAGATCAATAACGCCCTGCGCCGGGATATGGCGGTCGGGCTGCTGCGCAAAACTCATCAGGAGTATCACAAACTTGAGAGCGGAGAATATCTCTCCCAGTTTACGAACGATGTCAATCAGATCAACCAGCTGGCGTGGACGCCGTTTTTTGTTCTGATCGGAGCGGCTGCACAGGTGGCCTGCGGCATCGCTGCACTGGCGTCGATCCATTGGCTGCTGCTGGCGGCGTCGCTTGTGATCGCCGTCATCATGATCTTTGTACCGAGACTGTTCAACCAACAGCTGGGGCAGGTGGGCGCAGAATGTTCTGCAAATCAGTCGGATGGAATCAGCAAAATCAAAGACCTGCTGGCGGGCTACGATGTTCTGCGCTTTTTTGGGAAGGATGCCCGATTCACCACAGGAATCTACCGTGCCAGCGATCAGATCGAGGCGGCGGGCTACAAACTGAATGTGACGAAGGATTGCATCGGCAATGGGCTGGCTTATGTGAGCGCGCTTTGTCAGGTATCGGTTTCGGTGCTCCTTGGCGTGCTGATCTTCTATGGCAGGATCCCGCTGGCAGCCTTTATGGGAACCGGAAATATCTGTGCGGGCGTGTATAACGGACTGAATCAGATCTCGAAACTGTCGGTCTCCTTTGCGGCAAGCAGACCGTATTTTGCCAAGATCACCTGCCATGCGGAGGACAGGCAGACGGAGGAAAAGACGCTGCGGCCTTTTGCACACGCCATCTTGGTCGAAGATCTTTCCTTCTGCTACGGCGAAAAGCCTATTTTGGAAAATGTATCCTTCCGGTTTGAAAAAGGGAAAAAATATGCGCTGACCGGGCCTTCCGGCTGCGGAAAGTCTACATTGCTGAAACTTCTGATGGGCTGGCTGCCCGATTATACGGGGCACATTTCTTGGGATGAAACCGACATCCGCACCGTTGCGCCGGAACAGCTGCAGCAGCAGATGAGCTATATCGAGCAGAATGTATTCCTGTTCAACACCACCATCCGGGAGAACATCACGCTGGGCGAGGAGTTCCCGGAAGAGCAGCTGCAAAAGGCAGTGCAGGACAGCGCACTGGCGGGGGATCTGGCGTGGATGCCGGATGGGTTGGATACCATCGTCGGGGAAGAGGGCTGCAACGTCTCCGGCGGACAGAAGCAGCGCATCGCCATCGCCCGTGCGCTCATTCACAAGCGTTCCATCCTGCTGGTGGACGAAGGCACGAGTGCGCTGGACGCCCAAAATGCCGACCTTGTGGAAAAGAGTCTGCTGGCAAACCCTGACCTGACCCTCATCCTCATCAGCCACCATCTGACCCCGGAGCGGAAAGCGCAGTTCGACCGGGTCTATGCGATGGAAGCAGCAAGAGGATGACAAACGCACCCGAACACATTTCGCAGGATCGGAACTCCGCGGAATTGTTCGGGTGCATTTTGTTTGGGCTGCCCGCTCTGTTCCGGCGGATGCAGGCGGGATCGGTTGGAAAACCCGCACAGCCTATCTTGACCATTTTTCAGATCGGATGTATTATAAAAATTACGGCATAATTTTTGTGCGAAGAGACGAAGCCTGCCGCTGGTGTACGGTGGGAAACGAAAACGGAATGGAAAAGGAGAAGATCATGGCGCAGACCGCAGTGGAACCCGAGCAGAAAAAGACCCGGCTGATGACCGAGGGCAGCATCTGGAAAAACATCCTGCTGTTCTCGGTGCCGCTGATCCTTGGCAACCTGCTCCAGCAGCTTTACAACACTGCCGACTCCATCATCGTTGGCAATTTTCTGGGCAGCAACGCGCTGGCCGCCGTTGGCTCCAGCGGTTCGCCCATTTATCTTCTGATCGGCTTCAGTCAGGGCATCGCCGTCGGTGCGGGCGTGGTCGTGGCGCAATATCTGGGCGCAAAGGATCGCAAGGACGCGCAGGACGCCATCCATACGTCGCTGGCCATCGCCGCGCTCCTCGGCATTCTGCTGACGGTGGGCGGCATCCTGTTCAGCCGCAGCCTGCTGGTCTGGATGAACACCCCGGCCGAGGTTCTGGGCGACGCCGTGACCTATATGCAGATCTACTTCGGCGGCGTGCTGTTCAGCGTCCTGTACAATATGGCGGCGGGCATCCTGAACGCGGCCGGAAACTCCCAGCGGTCGCTGCTCTATCTGGGCATCGCGTCGGTGACCAACATCGTTCTCGACCTTGTGTTCATCGCCGGGTTCCGGATGGGCGTGGAGGGCGCGGCCATCGCCACCGACCTGAGCCAGCTGGTATCCTGCGTGCTTTCGCTGGCGTTCCTGACCCGGGTGGAGGCGGACTACCGGGTGACCCTGCGCAAGATCCGCCCCCATGCAAAGATGGCATCCCGGATCATCCGGATCGGCCTGCCGACCGGCATCCAGAACATGGTCATCTCCTTCTCGAACGTGCTGGTGCAGTCCAGCGTCAACGGCTACGGTGCCGCAGCCATGGCCGGATTTGCCGCGTACATGAAGATCGACGGCTTCAACATCCTGCCGGTGACCAGCTTCAGCATGGCCGCCACCACCTTTGTGGGGCAGAACTACGGCGCAGGGCGTCTGGACCGGGTAAAGCGCTCGGTGTGGGTCACCCTTGCCATCGGGATCCTCTACACCCTTTGCACCGGCGCGGCGCTATTGGCCGGGCAGGACGCCATTCTGCACCTGTTCACCGCCGACGAGGCCGTGGTCACCTACGGCAAGCTTGCCATGCGGTGGTTCTGCCCGTTCTACTTTTTGCTCAGCATCCTGCACGGCCTTGCCGGTGCCGTGCGCGGCACGGGTGCCAGCATCCCGCCCATGGTGGTGCTGCTGGTCTCACTCTGCCTGTTCCGGGTGGTGTGGATCCAGTTTGTTCTGCCCTTCTTCCACAGCATCGACGGGGTGTTCGTGCTTTACCCGGTGTCGTGGGCGTTTGGCGCGGTGCTCATGATCCTGTACACATGGAAAGGTAAGTGGATGGGGCAGGAACCATAAAAAGCTTTTATGGATGGCCATACAGATTCCGTATTTGTCAAAGCGGGAGGGAATGTGGTACTCTTATTTTGAGAAAATGAGGAGGCAGTTATGGAATACAGCAAAGCAGCAACAGCAGAAAAAATCATGCGGGAACAGGAGACCGACCGACCGTCCGGCCTGCGGATGGCGGCGTACCTGTTCGTTCAGTTCATCAAGATCGGTGCGTTCACCTTCGGCAGCGGGTGGAGCATTCTGGCGCAGATCGAGCAGGAGTTTGTGGATCGGCGGAATTGGATCACCAAAAGTGACCTGATGGAGCTGATCGCGGTGGGCAAGTCGCTGCCGGGCATCATGGTGGCCAATATCACCCTGTTGTTCGGGTACCAGCTGGCCGGTGTTGCGGGCGGCGTGGCCTGCGCTGTCGGCCTGTGTCTGCCGGCGGTGGTCGTGCTGACCGCTGTGACTGCCATCTATGACCTCATCAAATCGAACTACTGGGTCTTTGCGGCTCTGCGGGGCGTCCAGTGCGCCGTGGTGCCCATCATCGGCAGCGCGGCCATCAGCCTCGGCAAAGAGACCCTGAAAAGCAAGATGGCGATCGTCCTGTGCATTGGCGCGTTCTGTGTCTGTGCCTTTACCGGCATCAGCAACCTGACGCTGGTGATCTGCGGCGTCATCGCCAGCCTGATCTGGATGGGGGTGAAAGAACATGGCCTTGCTTGAGACACTGTTCCAGCTGTTCGTGGCCTTTACGAAGATCGGATTCACCAGCTTCGGCGGCACCTCGATGATCCCCCTGATCATGGAGGAAATGTCCGCCCACGGGTGGATGAACGAGGCGGATCTGTCCAATCTGGTCGCCATCGCCGAGATGACCCCCGGTTCGCTGGGCGTCAACTGCGCCACCTTTGCAGGCACCAAGACCGCAGGCTTGATCGGCGGCGTGGCAGCCGTTCTGGGCGTCCTCTGCCCGACCCTGACCCTGACGCTGGCCGCGGCCATCTTCTTCCACAAGTTCCGGGAGAGCAAGGTCATGGGCTATGTCATGCGCTTTGTCAAGCCCATCTGCATCGGCATGATCGCGCAGGTGCTGGTCAGCCTGAGTATGCAGAACTACGTCGCCGCTTCCGGCTGGCCCGACCCGCTGGCCATCGCCATCGGTGCGGTCTGCTTCTACCTGATCCGCTGGCGGAAGATGGCGGTTCCCAAAGTCATCGGCCTCGCCGCCGTGCTGGGCTTGGTGAGCTTTGGCGTGCTGTAAGAAAAACTTCTGGATAAAAAACGAACCCGCTCCTGTGAGATTTTTTGCAGGAGCGGGTTTTGGCTTTTGAATTGAAATTTTGTAAAAACTATGATACACTGAGGGCGAAAGGTGCTGTCTGCACCACAGGTGGTCAGCCCCTCCCGGCGGAATGTCCGGGGGAGGTTTACTGAAGTTCTCCTCCGGACGGTATGAATGTTCAACCAACAGAAAGCCCAAAGGAGGAGTTCCATCATGGAAGTTTTGAATATTGTTTTTAGCGCACTGAACCTTCTTGCGACAGTCGTCATCGGCGTCATTCAGGTGACGTGGATGATCTCGCGGGATGTCTTTCGGGACAAACCCAAGGCAAAACACTATTCTCACAACAAAAAGTAAACGACCGCCTCACAGTTCCCCAACTCGAGCGGTCGTTTGCTTAACAACTAATCGGGAGAGGTGCTGATCATCGCAGACAGCACCTTTCGTATCTTTATTATATCCGCTCTCTTGATTTTTGTCAAGGGAGCGTTTTTCTTTGGCAGTCTGTGCGCGGTTACGCCACCACCGCACCGTCGCTCAGTGCGTCGGTGACGGCATCCATGAGAGCGACCATGGTGCAGTAATTGGCACCGTAGTTGCTGGTGTAGGACGCATAGGCGTCGATCTGCTCCTGCGTGGGGGCGATGCCGGAGGCTTCGGCCACAGCCTGATAGAGCAGAGCTTCCTTGGCGTAGCTTTCGATGCTGTCGGCCAGTGCGGACAGCATGGCGTCGGCGTTCTCATAGCCCATCAGAGACTGCACGAAGCTGTCCAGATCATAGCCGTAGTAGTTTGCCATGGTGTAGTAGTAGTTGAGGCACTGGGTCACCTGATAATCGCTGACCTCCTGCGGGATGGACTTGAAGGTGGAATGGTCCATCAGGTAGTTCATCAGGGCGGTGTGCAGGTTGTCCTCGTAGAGGATCTTCTGATAAAGGGCGCGCAGATCCTCAACGGTGTGGACGTCGTCGGTGGAGCCGTAGGTCGCATCGACCCATGCGTCGGTCAGCTCGGGCAGGACTTCCTCGGTGATGGAGTTCAGGGTGACCGAGAACACGGCCTCCTTGTTGCTCAGGACGATGGTGTTGCCGTCGGCGTCGGTGGAGTCGTTGTAGCCTTCGGGGAAGGTCACGGTCACGTCAAAGGTCTCGCCGGGCTTGTGGCCGATGATCTGATCCTCGAACCCGTCGATGAAGGTGCCGCTGCCCAGCGTCAGGCTGTAGCCGCTGTAGGTGCCGCCGGTAAAGGCCACGCCGTCTACCGTGCCTGCGTAGTCGATGTTCACGGTGTCGCCGCTGGCGGCCGCGCGATCCACCTCCTGCGTGGTGGCGTTCTGGCTGAGGACGCTGTCGATCTGGGACTGCACCTGCTCGGCCGTCGGCTCCACGTCGGCGCGGGCGATGGAGATGGATGCGTAGTCCTCGGGCAGGGTCACATAGTCCAGAGCTTTGATGCCGGACCAGTAGCCGTTTTCATCCAGACCGTCGCTGTACGTAAAGTTCTGGTAATCGTAGTCGGCGGCATTGCCGATGGAGATCAGGCGGGTGCTCTCGCTGGAAGCCGCCTGCGAAGAAGCCGCAGAATTGCCGGAGCAGCTCGCCATGGACAAAGCCAGTGCGCCGGCACAGACCACGGAGAGTGCCTTGGTGATGATACGTTTCAAAAGAATACCTCCTGTTGCGGTGTGCATACAAATCGCTTCTATTATAAGGGGAAATCATGAAAAAGAAAAGTTTTTTGCAAAAATTCCACAAAACCGCGCCCTCTCTGCCGGAAAACGGTGGAAAAGGGCAGAGGGATTTGGTATTATAAAGTTATAGCAGTTTGCGTTTTGAATGCACAAGCAACATCCGCAAACTGCATATCGCAAATATGCAGTTTCGATCGGCACTATTTTTGAAAATTGCGATCATTCAGACGTTACGATAGGAGGATCTCTCTATGGATTACAACAAAGCCGCTCTCGAGATGCACGAGAGCCATCAGGGAAAGGTCGGCATCGTGAGCAAGGTCGAGGTCAAGACCCGCGACGACCTATCCACCGCCTATACCCCCGGCGTCGCCGAGCCCTGCCGCAAGATCAAAGCCAACCCCGACGATGTGTACAAATACACCTTCAAGGGCAACATGGTGGCGGTCGTCTCCAACGGCACGGCCGTGCTGGGTCTGGGCGACATCGGCCCCGAGGCGGGTCTGCCGGTCATGGAGGGCAAAGCCGTGCTGTTCAAGGAGTTCGGCGGGGTGGATGCCTTCCCCATCTGCATCGACGCCCCCGACGCAGCCAGCGTGATCGCAGCCTGCAAAGCCCTTGCGCCCACCTTCGGCGGCATCAACCTCGAGGACATCAAAAGCCCCGAGTGCTTTGAGATCGAGGAGACGCTGGAGCGGGAGCTGGATATCCCGGTCTTCCACGATGACCAGCACGGCACCGCCATCGTCGTCACGGCAGCTCTCATCAACGCGCTGCGGGTGGTGGGTAAGAAGATGGAGGACGTCCACATCGTCCTGAATGGCCCCGGTGCGGCCGGTACCGCCATCATCAAGATGCTGATGACCGCCGGTGCCAAGGACATCATCGCGGTGGATCAGTTCGGCACCCTGTACAAGGGCTGCAACAGTGCCGAAGCGCACAAAAACTGGCTGGGCGAGGTCACCAACCCCCGCCAGATCAAGGGCGGCCTGCAGGAGGCTCTGGAAGGGGCGGATGTGTTCATCGGCGTGTCCAAGCCGGGCATCCTGACCACCGCGCTGTGCAAGACCATGAACAAGGACGCCATCGTGTTCGCCATGGCCAACCCCACCCCCGAGATCATGCCCGACGAGGCCAAGGCGGGCGGCGTCCGGGTCATGGCCACCGGCCGCAGCGATTTCCCCAATCAGGTCAACAACGTTCTCTGCTTCCCGGGTCTGTTCAAGGGCGCACTGAGCGTCCGCGCACGGGATATCAACAACGAGATGAAGCTGGCCGCAGCCTATGCCATCGCCGACCTCATCACCGACGCCGACCGCAGCGAGGAGAACATCATCCCCGGTGCCTTTGATCCCCGCGTGGCCGAGGCGGTGGCCGCTGCGGTGGCCAAAGCTGCCCGCGAGACCGGCGTGGCACGGCTGTAACGGAGGAAACGGCGATGAGGACGATTCCGGCACAGGAGATCACCGATACCGTTGCACGCCTCTGCATCGAGGCCAATACCCGCCTGCCGCAGGATGTGCAGGCTGCGCTGGACAAGGCCCGGCAAGAGGAGCCGTGGCCGCTGGCGAAGAATACCCTCGACCTGCTCTGGTCAAATCTCGCCGCCGCAAAAGAGGAAGCACTGCCCATCTGTCAGGATACCGGCATGGCCTGCGTCTTTGTGGAGCTGGGCACCGACGTCCACATCGACGGCAGCTTTGAAGCCGCCATCCACGAGGGCGTCCGGCGGGGATACACCGACGGGTATCTCCGCAAGAGCATCGTTGCCGACCCGCTCCGGCGGGGCAACACCGGCGACAACACCCCGGCCGCCATCACGGTCCATCTGGTGGACGGCGACGGCTGCACCATCACCGTAGCCCCCAAGGGCTTTGGCAGCGAGAACATGAGCCAAATCCGGATGCTCAAGCCCGCCGACGGCGTGGAAGGGTTCAAGCAGTTTGTGCTGGATACCGTGAAGCAGGCGGGATCCAACCCCTGCCCGCCCATCGTGCTGGGCATCGGCGTGGGCGGCAGCTTTGATAAAGTGGCCTATCTCGCCAAGAAAGCCCTGCTCCGCCCGCTGGATCAGCCCAACCCCGACCCGTATTATGCCGCTCTCGAGCAGGAGCTGCTGGCCGCGGTCAACGCGCTGGGCATCGGGCCGCAGGGCTTTGGCGGCAAGACGACCTGTCTGGGTCTCGCCATCGAGCAGATGCCGACCCATGTGGCGGGGCTGCCGGCGGCGGTCAATGTGTCCTGCCATGTCACCCGGCGGGCCTCGGCAACGCTGTAAGGAGGGATGCACGATGGAATATCATCTGACGACGCCCTGCACGGCGGAGGACTTGGCTCCGCTGAAGGCAGGCGATACGGTGCTGCTGTCCGGCGTGGTCTACACGGCGCGGGATCAGGCGCACAAACGAATGCTGGAAGCCCTTGACAAGGGCGAGCCGCTGCCCTTCGACCTGACCGGCAGCGCGATCTATTACGTCGGCCCCACACCGGAGCGTCCGGGCGCGGTGATCGGATCGGCCGGCCCCACCACCAGCGGCCGGATGGATGCCATGAGCCCCCGCCTGCTGGATCTTGGCAACAAGATCATGATCGGCAAGGGCAAGCGGAGCGAAGCGGTCAAGGCTGCGGTCGTCCGCAACGGGGCGGTCTATCTGGCGGCTCTGGGCGGAGCCGGTGCGCTGATGGCGCAGAGCGTGCAGACGCTGGAGGTGATCGCGTGGCCCGACCTCGGATGCGAGGCGGTCCGCCGCCTGACGGTGGCCAATATGCCGCTGACGGTCATCCTCGACGCCCACGGCGGCGACCTGTACCTCTCCGGGCCGCAGGCATACTTGGACGCAGCAAAGTAACAAATTTCCGGGTCGTGATTTGGTTTGAATAGACAAACTTTCTGCGAAACCTTGCATCCCCCGGCGAAATGTGATATCCTATAACTTACGAACCAGCCGCTTTTGCGCTGGGCGAAAAATCCCTTGTGGGAACAAGGCAGGAGGCCACCAAACCATGCAGATCCACCAGTCCGCGGAAGATTATCTCGAAACGATCCTCATGCTGACCCAGCGTATGGGCAAAGTGCGTTCCATTGATGTTGTGAACGAGTTGGGCTATACCAAGGCAAGCGTCAGCATCGCCATGAAAAAACTGCGGGAAAACGGCTATATCGCGGTGGACGGCGAAGGCAACCTGACCCTGCTGGAGCCGGGCCGCGAGATCGCAGAGCGCATTTACAGCCGCCACCGCCTGCTGACGCACTTCTTTGTGCAGCTGGGCGTGGACGAGGATGTTGCCGCCGAGGACGCCTGCAAAGCCGAGCATATCCTCAGCGAGCAGACCTTGGAAAAGATCCGGGAGTACGCGCTGCTCCATGACGCTGAGGGAAGCAATCCGAATTGATTTGAGAAAAATTCCATGAAATGACTGAAAGCCCTGTACCTGCATTTTTGAAATGTGGATACGGGGCCTTTTGAATTTGAGTTGAAAAATATCGGGATTCCGTTATAATATAAGTGAAGAGGTGAGACGATGATTTTACAGTATTTTGTCACAGAAGCTGCAACAGATGAAAAGATTCCGGTCGAAATCGACAAATCTACAATCGCAGACCTTGAAACTACGAAAACAGACTGCAGACAGACTGGACGAGTGAGTTTATAGGAGACCCATTTCTTGAAAAATATACGGCAAAGACCGAAGACGGCGAAATTGTAGCGTTGGGGGCTTACCGGGAAACAGAATCGAGTATGTTCGTGTATATCGAATACATCGAGAGTCACCCGGAGAGTAATCCGACTTTGACAACGAAACGCAAATATCTTGATATCGGGCGAATGATGATTGCGTTCGGAATACAGCTTTCAATCGACTCCGGCAAAAATGGTGTGGTGACGTTTGAAGCAAAAACAGATGAACTTGCAAAGCATTATGTTCGGGATTTTGGTGCGATTCGGGTATTCTCCAAACAGTCCGGAGGGCCAATCATGCTGATGATTGCGGACAATGCGGTTCTGAATCTGTTCAATACATATCTTTCCTGAAAGGCGGCGATTTGATGGATATTGAAGTAAAGCGGATGTCTCCCACAGCAATTGAAATGCTCGACCAGCTCGGCCTCGTTTGCAAACGATTCGGCATTGATTATTATGCAGCATCTCAGAATCAGAGAGATCTGCTGGACAGCATCGCGCTGCATGAATATCAGCTGAAAAAGGCGCACGAACAGGGTTTGAAACGGTCAGAGGTTCCACCATTTCTCGGTCTGAAACGCAGTGACCGGAGTAATGATATGCCAGCGTGATTCTTAAAAACCGAAGATAGCATTTCTGACGGGAATATGCTATACTGGACATAACAAATAAACTGCAAGGAGACCATAACATGAACTGTCCATTCTGCGGAAAAGAAATGACTGCCGGTACCCTGACGTGCAGTGATGGACGGGGCAGAATCATTTGGGAAGCAGCAGACAAGAAGCTGAGTTTTCTGGACAAACTCGGCGGCAAAGGTACCTTGAAGTGTTGGGAGTTTCATCGATTTTCTGGGTATACCATCAAGGCGGATTACTGCCCCTCCTGCAAAAAGATGATCTTTGATACGGAGATCGTACCGTAAAGGATTCCATACAAACACAAAAGCCATCTGCACGGCCGCAGATGGCTTTATTTTTCACGATGTTTCTTTCAGTACGAATCCAGCCCGAGGCTGACGTCCAACGCCTGATTGACCCGTTTCTGATCCTCGGGGGTGATCTGGCCGGCCCGCTCCCGCAGGCGGTGTTTGTCCAGCGTGCGGATCTGCTCCAGCAGCACAACGCTGTCCTTGGCAAGGCCGGTGTCTGCCGCACGGATGTTGATGTGGGTGGGCAGACGCGCCTTGTCCAGCCGGGATGTAATGGCTGCGGCAATGACCGTTGGGCTGTGGCGGTTGCCGATCTCGTTCTGCACGATGAGAACGGGGCGGATGCCGCCCTGCTCGGAGCCGACCACGGGCGACAGGTCGGCGTAGAAAACTTCTCCTCTGTGTACCTCCATGGAATCTCCCTCCCTGATATCGGAATATCGGAGGCGGCATCCGCTATGTGGTGCATCCGGTGCGGCCTCGTGCTCTTAGTATGAGCCGATCTGCCGCGCGGTATGCAGGCTGCGGGTCTATTCCATTCTATGCGGGAGGAGGGCTCAGTTTTCCGTCTGTTCGAGGGTGCAGAACGCAAGTGCCATGCCGCATTCGTGGCTCAGGGAGAGCCGTGCCGTGAGCCGGTGCCGGGCGACCCACGCGGCTGTCCGACCCGAGAAACGGTATTCCGGTGCGCCGGAGGGCAGGCGGACCGCTTCGATCTCGCAGAGGGAGAACGGCCCGGAAAGCCCCGTTCCAGCGGCTTTCAGAAAGGCTTCCTTTGCCGCAAAATCGGCCGCAGCGCGGGCGGCGATCCGCGTGCCTGCCCGCCCTTCCGGAAAGGCGAAATCCTCCGCCAGACCAAGGGTCTCCCGCTCTGCCGGGCCGAACACCCGCCGGGCAAAGGTGGCTCCGTGTCCTCCGGAAAGACTTTTTTCCATCCGCGGGATGGCGCACAGGTCGCAGCCGATGCCAAACAGCATAAAATGCTCCTTTCTCTTTCGATAGATTGCACGATTTTACTCGGAAATTTTGTGGAAGATGCGCAAAATGGGCTGGGTTGTCTTGAAGTTTTGCCCCATTTCGTGTACAATAAAACAGAATTCAACGAAGGGGGTGTATAACGTGGGTGATTCTACCGCTATTTTTTCCATCCATGATAAAAAGGACTACGAGATCCACGAGATCGTACAACAGGTGTATGACGCCTTGAAGGAAAAAGGCTATAACCCGATCAACCAGCTGGTGGGTTATATCCTCTCCGAAGACCCCACCTACATTACGACCCACAATGGGGCACGTTCCCTGATCCGCAAGGTGGACCGCGACGATCTGCTGCAGGCCATGCTGCGGGATTATCTGAACGTCTGATAAGAGCGATTGACCCTCTGTCTAAAGGACAGAGGGTCATTTTTTGTCTGCGCTTGTCCAACCTCTCCGTCATCCCTTCGGGATGCCACCTCTCCTTGTAGGAGAGGCCTTGGCAATCCACGCAAAACAAAATCTCTTTGCCAAAGGCTCCCCTATTAGGAAAGACTCCCCCGGTCGGGGGAGGTGGCACATTCGTGCCAGAAGGGGAACAGCTGGCGAGCGTGAGCGAGACTGAGAGGTTATTTCATCTCCAGCGTAAAGATCTGATTCACCGTGACCTCATATTCCCACGGCTCCCGCAGTTTTTTGAGCTGTTTTTCCAGTTTGTCCGCACCCTCGAATGCGTGGATGAGGTAGAACCAGTGGCCTTTCATCCGGCTGATGGCGCAGCCTGCGCTGCCAAACAGCGCGGTATAGCCGTGATAGAGATCGTCGAGGTAGCCGCGCAGTTCTTCCTTGGAGGCCGGTGCGCCGCCCATGGCCTGCCGGAACAGGGCGGGGTCGGCGATGATGCCGCGCCCCACCATGATGCCCGACAGAGCCGGGAATGCGGCTTCCAGTGCGCGGAGCTGCTCTGGGGTGGTGATGTCGCCGTTGTAGCAGACCGGCATCCTGCAGTGGGGCAGGGCTTGGGCAAAGGCCTCCCGATCCGCCTGTCCGCGGTAGAGTTGCCGCATCACCCGGGGGTGGATGGTCAGCTCTGCGATGGGATACCGGTTGTAGATCGGGAGGATCTGTGCAAATTCTTCAGCCTTCTCCACACCCAGCCGGGTCTTGACCGAGATGGGGCCTTCTGCCTGCGAGAACACCTCGTCCAGAAAGGCATCCAGCCGGGCAGGATCCCGGAGCATCCCGGAACCTTTGCCCTTGGCGGTGACGGTGCCGGCCGGACAGCCGAGGTTCAGGTTGACTTCGGTGTAGCCCAGCTGCCGCAGCTCGCCGATCATCCATGCGGCCAGCGCGCCGTCCTTGGCGAGAAGCTGGGGGATGACCGGTGCGCCGGGGTTGGCTTCCGGAGCCAGCTCTGCCATTTTCTTTCGGATGAGCACCCGGTTTTCCGGCGGGGAGAGAAAGGGCGCATAATACCGGGCGGGGGCGTTGGCGGTGCCGCCGAACCATTTCTGGTGTGCCTGCCGCCAGACCCGGTCGGTCAGCCCCTCCATGGGGGCAACGTAATACTGCATCCGGGGTTACGCCTCAGCAATGGCTTCGATCTCGCAAAGCACGTTCTTGGGCAGGCTCTTGACGGCCACGCAGCTGCGTGCGGGTTTGGAGGTAAAGTACTTGGCATACTCCTCGTTGAAGGCGGCAAAGTCCTCCATGTTGGCGAGGAAGCAGGTGGTCTTGACGACCTTTTCGGCACCGCTGCCGGCGGCCTCGAGGATGGCAAGGACGTTCTTGCAGCTCTGGGCGGCCTGTGCTGCGATGCCTTCGGGGATGCTGCCGTCGGCGGGGTTCACCGGGATCTGGCCGGAGGTGTAGACCAGATCTCCGACGATGAATCCCTGCGAGTAGGGGCCGATGGCACCGGGAGCGTTGTCTGTATGGACCATTTTCATCATCAAATACCTCGTTTTTGGATTTACGGCCGTGGTGCAGCCGGGATCTTTTGGGATGCCTTCAGTTTAACACCGGCAGACAGTGGATGTCAACCAATTTGACAGCCGACGCGCAATCTCTCCGCCGCCGATGTGCCGGAAGAGTACCGCACCGCCTGTAACCTCCTCCATTCCGCCTCCGAAAAACCCGCCCGGAAGGAAGCGTAATACCGAAAAAAACAAAAAATATGTTGAAAATGGATTTGCATCGGCTGGATTCCTATGCTATGATATAAGTGCTGTCAGAAATGACAGCGTTAAGGCACTGCCCCGAACGCAGGCGGCTTAGGACCCTTACCGGCAATTTGTCTTGAGGATTTCCCCAGCAAATGCCGGGAGGTCGGATTTTTCTTGAAGTTGCAGATCCTCCCGGACGCTTTACGCGGAAAGGAGTGATGTCCAATGAGTCTGATGGAGATTTTGACCATGCAGCAGGTGCTGGTTTCAGCGGCTGCATTGATTGTCAGCATCGTCAGTGTGACCTTTACGATTACATGGATGCTTTCTCATGATGACAAAAAAGACAATGACAAAAAGAAAAAGTAACCGCCACAAGCCTCAGAAACTTCGCGGTTACTTTTCTTCGTAATTGCCGGTAAGAGGTCAGCCGTTTTGCGGGCTGTGCCTTTTCCTGTTTTCAGTATATACGATTCTACGTTGCTTGTCAAGCAGTCCGAAAGGGCTGTTTTTGCTTTTTATGCCCCTTTTTCGGGGGCCGATTCATCTTCCAAATTGTCTAAAGCGTATTCAATACATAAAACAGTGAGTTTGTTCAGGGAGATGTTTTTCTCGTTGCAGATAATTTCCATGCGGTCAACCAACTCTTTTCGTAAACGAAAGGTGCGGTTGATGTACTCTTCCTTTGGAATTTTGAACGCCATTTTGTGCTTCCCCCTTACTGTTTTTAATTATAAAGGCATAATACACAAAATCTACGCATGAAAGTGTGCGCTATTTACACTTGAAAAATAAGTGTAAATAAAGTAGACTACTATTATCTAATAAAAATATAGGGAGGCATAAATAATGGCACTCATCAAGTGTTCTGAATGTGGAAAGGAAATCTCTGATAAGGCAATAGCGTGTCCCTACTGCGGTTGTCCAATTGAAACTAATAGTGCAAAGCCGGAAGTTACTATTTCAAAGGATGAGCAGGTGGAAGGTACTTGTACAGTAAAGAGACGCAAACCAATTGTCGGAATTCTTGTTGTACTATTTTTGGCTGCTGGAATCGTTTTTGGCTCTAAAGTATCTAACAATAGACGGTTTGAAAAATGTGCATACGCAACCGTAACAGCTCTACAAGAAATCTTAAAAAATCCAGAGTCATTGTTCGTATATGATGTGGAATTCTATGTGTCTACGATTGAAACAGACAAAAACGAAAGGAACACGATTACAGATAGTAAGCATCCAATTGTTATTATGCACTACACCGCCCAAAATAGTTATGGCGGAAATACAACAGGATATGTGATCTCTACTTATCACAAAGGGAGTGCTCGATATGAAATAGATGGATACACATATACAATGGATACATCTGAAATAAGTGAGAATGAAAAGGATGCGGATATTAAGATGTTGACTATAAAATTAATTAAGCTTTGCAGAAAGAATAATAAAAAGATTGGCAGTCTTAATGTAAAAAAATTAAACCGGAAAATTAAAAATACTTAAAAAAGCCAACCACCCATAAGATGCTTTGGGTGGTTGGCTTTTAACTTACTTTAGTGGAAAACTTACTTGGGCTGACGGCCGATGTAAGCGAGGATGCCGCCGTCGGCGTAGAGGATCTGGCCGTTCACGAAGTCCGAAGCGTGGGAGGCGAGGAAGACGCAGGGACCGACCATGTCTTCCGGGTCACCCCAGCGGCCTGCGGGGGTCTTGGCACAGATGAAGGTGTCGAAGGGGTGGCGGCTGCCGTCGGGCTGGATCTCGCGCAGGGGAGCGGTCTGGGCGGTGGCGATGTAGCCCGGGCCCATGCCGTTGCACTGGATGTTGTACTCGCCGTACTCGGAAGCGATGTTCTTGGTCAGCATCTTCAGGGCACCCTTGGCGGCTGCGTAGGCGGAGACCGTCTCACGGCCCAGCTCGCTCATCATGGAGCAGATGTTGATGATCTTGCCCTCGCGCTTGGCGATCATGTCGGGCAGAACGGCCTTGGAGCAGTTGAAAGCACCGCCAACGTGGACGTCGATGACCCGCAGGAAGTCGGTGTGGCTCATCTCGATCATGGGAACGCGCTTCATCAGACCGGCATTGTTGACCAGAATGTCCACGGGGCCGACATCGGCCTTGATCTTTGCGACCATGGCGTTGACAGCGGCTTCATCGGTGACGTCGGCCACATAGCCGTGCGCCTCGACGCCGGCCTCTTTGTAGGCGGCAATGCCCTTTTCAAGGCTGCCCTCGTTGGAGCAGTTGAAGCAGACGGTGGCACCGCACTGAGCCATGCCGACCGCAATGGAGAAACCGATGCCGTGGGCACCGCCGGTGACAAGGGCGACCTTGCCCTTCAGATCAAATGCAGAAAGATCCATGTTCGTAATCTCCTTCAATCATAATGGTGCAAACAGGGTTTCAAAAAACCCCATACCAGAGCTGCCCGGTATGGGGTTTGAGGTGCGTTTAGCGCAGATCGGTGGTAGCGATGTTGTCCATGTCGTCAAACTCCATGTTCTCGCCGCCCATTGCCCAAATAAAGGTGTAATTTGAGGTGCCGACGCCGCTGTGGATGCTCCAGGAAGGGCTGATGACCGCATCCTCGTTGTGCATCACGATGTGGCGGGTCTGCGTGGGCTCACCGCACATATGGAACACCACCTGTCCCTCGGGCAGTTCAAAGTAGGTGTAGATCTCCATCCGCCGCTCGTGGGTGTGGCTGGGCATCGTGTTCCAGTTGGAACCCGGCTCCAGCTCGGTCATACCCATGCTCAGCTGGCAGGTTTTCAGCACATCCGGGTGGATGAACTGGTTGATGGTACGCTTGTTGCAGGTGTCCACGCTGCCCAGCGGGCGGTGGTTTGCATCAGCCATCTTGATCAGACGGGTCTGGTAAGCGCAGTGTGCCGGAGCAGAGACCATGTAGAACTTGGCGGGATGCTCCGGGTCGGCGGAAGCAAAGGTGACTTCCTTGGTGCCCTTGGTGATGTACAGGCAGTCCTTATAGCCCAGCTCGTACTTTACGCCGTCGGCCACCACGATGCCGGTGGAATCCTTGCCGATGTTGAACATACCGATCTCGCGGCGCTCCAGGAAATAGTGGGTGCCGAAGTTTGCCCAGATGTCGATGCCCTTGTCGATGGACACGGTCTCGTGCACCGGCATACAGCCCAGCGTGACCATACGGTCCACATGGCTGTAAACGGCCACGACTTCATCAGCCTTGTACAGGCCGGTGATCAGCATCTCGTCCCGCATTTCCTCGGTGGTATAGCGCTTGAAATCCTTCTGGTTGCAGGAGTAGCGGATATCCATTGTGGACTCCTTCCTGCAATTAGCGCTGGATACGGCCGGAACCGTCGCCGCCGGCCAGCTTCTCGACCTCGGACACGGTCATCATGTTGTAGTCGCCCTCGATGGAGTGCTTCAGAGCGGAAGCTGCAACTGCGAACTCAACAGCCTCCTGCGTGCTCTTGCCGGTCAGCAGGCTGTAGATCAGGCCGCCGCCGAAGGAGTCACCGCCGCCAACGCGGTCGATGATGTGCAGGTCGTACTTCTTGGAGAAGCAGTACTCGTTAGAAGCAACATCGTACAGCATAGCGCTCCAGCCGTTGTCGAAAGCGCTGTGGCTCTCACGCAGGGTGATAGCGACCTTCTCAAAGTGGAACTTGTCAGCCAGCTGCTTGGCAACGCTCTTGTAGCCCTCAGCATTCAGCTTGCCGCCGTAGATATCGGTAGCCTCGGCCTCGATACCGAACACGTCCTTTGCGTCCTCCTCGTTGGAGATGCACACGTCGACGTACTGGCACAGATCGGTCATGGCAGCGCGGGCCTGCTCACGGGTCCACAGCTTGCCGCGGTAGTTCAGGTCGCAGCTGATCTTCACGCCGTGAGCCTTAGCAGCCTTGCAGGCCTCGCGGCAGATCTCGACAACGTTCTCGCCCAGAGCCGGGGTGATGCCGGTGAAGTGGAACCAATCCACGCCCTCGAAGATCTTCTCCCAATCAAAGTCGGAAGGCTGAGCCAGCTGGATCGCGCTGTTGGCACGGTCGTAGATGCAGACGGAACCACGCTGAGAAGCGCCCTTCTCGTTGTAGTAGATGCCCACACGGTCACCGCCGCGGGTGATCATGCTGGTGTCGACGCCGTAGCGGCGCAGGCTGTTGATAGCGGCCTGACCGATTGCGTGTGCGGGGAGCTTGGTAACGAAAGCTGCGTCCAGACCGTAGTTGGCCAGAGAAACAGCAACGTTAGCCTCGCCGCCGCCGAAGGTGAACTCCAGGCTGTTAGCCTGAACGAAACGCTCGTAGTTGAAGGGCTGCAGACGGACCATCAGTTCGCCAAAAGTAACGACTTTCATTGGTTATTCTCCTTTATATCAGGTGTTTCATTCATCCCGCCGCAGGGCATACCCGCTGCGGCGGGGCTTTTACGGGTAAAGGGGACAGGCGCTTATGCCTGCACCAGATGGAAGGCAAAGCCACCGATCTCGTCTGCCATGTAGCAGGCAACGGTCTTGCCGTTCTTCACGTTCTTGCTGTCCAGATCGAACTTCACGCCGCGCTGAGACAGGTGGTAGATGGCGCGGTCCACGTTGTTGCAGCCGATGGCGATGTGGCCATTGGTGCCGCGGCCGGGCTTCTTCATGATCTCGAACTCCTTGTTGCCGACAAAGATGCTGGAGTTGCCGGGAGCGACCTTCATGTTCAGCATAGCGCTGATCAGGTTAGCCACCTTCATGGCCTCTTCCTCGTTATCGGTGTTGATGCCGACGTGCAGCAGCTTCAGGCCCAGCATGGTGTCAACAGCTTCCTTGCTCTGTGCGGTGATCTTTGCCCAGTCGCCGGCCTTGATCACGTCGCTCTTGCACATCCAGGTGCCGCCCACGGCGAAGATCTGGTCATAGCCCAGATAATCGTTGACGTTCTTGGCGTTGACACCGCCGGTGCACATCCAGCGTGCGCCCTTCAGGGCAGCGCCGATGTTCTTCAGCATGCCCACGCCGCCGTTTGCCTCAGCGGGGAAGAACTTCAGGGCCTCGCAGCCCAGGTTCATAGCCTGCTGCATCTCGCCTGCGGAGCAGGTGCCGGGCATCATGATGCCGCCCTTGCTGATGACGTGCTTGCAGACTTCGGGGTCGAAGCCGGGAGCCACGATGAAGGAAGCACCGGCAGCCATAGCGCGGTCAGCCTGCTCGCAGGT